>VFQS010000517.1_pt1 | contig 42078 bp, 37 predicted proteins | sample 3512361 | NCBI WGS metagenome assembly VFQS01 (sample SAMN10412375, study PRJNA504923) | tailings metagenome | isolation source: Relicate 1 Philex TSF3 active mining | place: Philippines
CTGGCGACACCAGCACCGACACCGCAAGCACCACCGTTGACCGCCTCCTCGGCGAAAACGTTGATGCCATCATCGGTGCGGCCTCGTCGTCCGTGTCTCTCACGGTCATCGACAAGATCACCGCAGCAGGCGTCGTCCAGTTCAGCCCGGCCAACACGTCGGACAAGCTGACAACGTACGCAGATAATGGCCTCTACTTCCGCACCGCTCCCCCGGACAAGCTCCAGGGCGCAGTGCTCGCGAACTTGATCGCGGGCGACGGCGCAGCGACCGTGTACATCATGGCGCTCGACGATGCGTACGGAACCGGCCTTGCTGACGCTGTCGAGTCAAACTTGAAGGCAGCAGGTGTTGAGGTTGTCGGTAAGAAGATCTATGACCCGAAGGCAACGACATTCGATGCCGAAGTGGACGAGATCGTCGCCGCCAACCCGGACGCAATCATGCTCATCACCTTCGACGAAGGCTCACGCATCCTCCGCACCATGGTGGAGAAGGGTGTTGGCCCGAAGGCCAAGATGGTCTACGGTTGCGACGGCAACATGGGTAACGCACTCGGCGAGAACTTCGACTCGGGTAAGTAATCCATTCAGATCAACGAAAGGGCCCGGTCCGCAAGGACCGGGCCCTTTTGCTTTTTCCAATTGATCTGAACGAAGCGGTCAGCTGACGCAGAGAGCGCTCAGCCGCCGGTCATCTTGGCAAGAGTGCCAAGGTACAACTTGATGACGTTTGGGTCTGCCAGGAGCTCCCTACCAGTACCCGTGTAGGCATTTCGGCCTTGGTCGAGCACATAGGCGCGATCCGTTACCTGCAGGCATCGACGAGCGTTCTGCTCCACCATCAAGATGGCGATGCCTTCGGAGTTGATCTTCTTGCACTGGATAAATACTTCATCCTGCAACGCCGGTGAAAGACCAGCCGACGGCTCGTCGAGGAGTAACAACTTTGGCTCCAACATGAGCGCTCGCCCCATCGCCACCATCTGACGCTCGCCACCAGACAATGAACCTGCACGTTGCGCCGCACGATCGCGAAGCTTCGGGAACAAGGCGGTGACATACTCGAAACGCTCTGTGAAGACTGATGGCTTCAAGAAGCAACCCATCTCGAGGTTCTCCGAGACGGTCAAGCTCTGGAAAACGTTCTGAGTTTGGGGAACATAGCCGACTCCACGCTCCACGAGCTCGTGAGCCTTCAATCCGGTGATGTTCTCGCCGTTCAACACCACAGAGCCCGATCGAGTCGAGCATTGCCCAAGGATGGCCTTGAGGACCGTCGACTTGCCTGCACCATTCGGACCGATGACGCCAACGAACTCTCCAGCACGAACCTCGATGTTGCACCCGTTCAGGATGTTGACTTCGGGGATGTACCCGGCGACGAGTTCTTCGACGTGCAGGACGAGACCGCTCATCACGCCTCCTCGAGCAATGACTTGCCCTGGTGGCCGCCGAGATATGCCTCGATGACCGCAGGGTTGGCGGAGATCTGGTCGGGGGTGCCCTCGGCGATGATGCGTCCTTCGGCCATGACGACGACCCAATCGGAGATGTCGTGCACCATGTCCATGTCGTGTTCGACGAAGAGTACGGTCATCCCGTCATCGCGGAGTCCCCGAATGTGTTCATTCAAGCTCTGCTTCAAGGCCGGGTTCACACCTGCCATCGGCTCATCGAGCATGACGAGGCGTGGATTGGTCATCAATGCGCGGGACATCTCGAGCAACTTGCGTTGGCCGCCCGAGAGCGTTCCCGCGTACTCGTTACGCATGTGGTCCAGCTTGAACCGCTTCAAGAGCTCGTCTGCACGCTTCTCGATGATCTCTTCCTGGCGCTTCCAGCGGAACGGCAACAAACCATTCCACCAGCGCTCTCCCACCTGGTGCGTCGCACCAAGCTTCATGTTCTCGATCACCGACATCTTGGTCAAACTCTTCGTCAACTGGAAGGTTCGCACCATGCCCATGGCGGCCGTGCGGTGTGCCACGACCTTTTCGAGGCTGCGGCCATCGAACATCCACTTGCCCTCATTCGGCGTGTCGAATCCGGTCAGCAGGTTGAACAGCGTCGTCTTACCGGCACCGTTCGGTCCGATGAGTGCGGTGATCGAACCTCGCTGAACCTCGAGATGATCGACGTCGACAGCGACGACGCCACCGAAGTTGCGTCGCACGCCCTCTGCGATCAGGATCGGATCGGGCTTGGAGACACCGGGGCGAGCCTCAACGGAGCCAAGAGCCTCTTTGGCGCGTCGTGCGGACTCGGAGAGGAACTCAGCGGCCATCGAGTGCCATTTCCTTTCGATTGCCGAAGATGCCCTGTGGACGGAACGTCATGAGCAACATGAGACCGAGACCGATGAGCATGTAATTCACCGGACCCACTTGCGACTTTTGCAGGAGTCCGAAACCGAAGATTTCGACCGGGCTGTCCTTGGTCAGCTCGCGCAAGAAATTATCGGAGAACACATACAGGCCCCAGAACACCATCGGGCCGACAACAGATCCCCTCACCTTCGCCACACCGCCGAGCACGAGTGCGGTCAACACGTAGAACGTGACGTCACGGCTGTAATTATCTGGTTGGACCGAACCACGGTCCAAGGCGAAGACGACGCCGGAGAACATGCCGATCACACCACCGATGATGAGCGACTGCATCTTGTAGGAATACACGTTCTTGCCGAGACTGCGAACAGCATCTTCGTCCTCACGAATTGCCTTCACGACACGACCCCACGGACTGCGCATCAACAAGAACACCAGTCCCGAAAAGATGCCGACGAGCGCCCAGGCGACGATCAGCGTCCACAACGTGTAACCGCTGTATTGGAACGGTCGGATTCCGTACAGATGACCGGGATCGAACGGGCTGAGGTTCCGGAACTCGGTACTAAACGAGTTGATGCCGTCCGAACCGCCGAAGTACTCCTTGAAGCGAACCGAACGGACAACGAGTCGCACGATCTCCGCCGTCGCGATCGTGACGATGGCGAGATAGTCGGCACGCAAACGAAGCGTGGGAATGCCGACGAGGATGCCGAGCACGATGACATAGATCAGTCCGATGAGGATGCCCCACCACATTCCGATACCGAAGTATTGGGATGTCATTCCCAACCCATAGGCGCCACAGGCCATGAATGCCGCTTGACCGAAGTTCAACAGGCCCGTGTAGCCGAACTGCACGTTCAAACCGATCGCAGCGAGCGCGAAATACGCCGCGTCCATGCCGATCAGTGCGCTGATCGTGTTTTCGAGAACTTTGAGAAGATCCATCTCAGCCAACCCGTTGCTTTCTTCCCAAGATTCCCTGCGGGCGCACGATCAAAACGACGACGAGGATGAGGAGCGCCGGAGCATTCTTCAACTCGGCCGGGACGACGAGCGATGCCAATTCGACGAACAGGCCGACGAAGAACCCGCCCACGAGTGCTCCGTAGGCGGAACCCAGTCCACCAAGGGTGATTCCCGCGAACATCAAGAAGATCAACCCGCTGCCCATCTCGAATCCGACTTGCTCGTCGAGGCCGCGGAAGACACCGCCGAGCGCAGCAAGTGCGCCGCCAGCGATCCACACGATGCGGATGATGCGTTGAGTATCGATACCCGTCGATGAGGCAAGTGCTGCATTGTCTGAGACCGCACGAATTGCCTTGCCCGTGCGGGAGCGCTGCAGGAACATTGCAACCGCAACCAGCACGATGAGCGAAATGATCGCGGTGGTCAAGTCGCGCATCGTGATCGATACGGGACCAAACTTCTTGGCCACCTGCAGACTGAAGTCGTCAAGAGGACGGGTTCGGCCACCGAATTGATACAGGTAAAAGTTCCTCAACATAATCGACAACCCGACGGAGACGACGAGCTGAGAAATCAGCCCGATCCCCCGCTTGCGAAGTCGACCGAGGATCAATTCGTTGAATAAATAACCGAACACGCCGCCGAGGACGATCACGAGCGGGGCGCCAATCAACAGCGGGATGCCGATGATGACGTTCAGCCAGAAGGCCATGAGGCCACCGAACGTGACCATTTCTCCGTGGGCGAAGTTCGTCAATCCAGTGGTACCAAAAATCAGCGACAAGCCGACGGAGCAGATCGCGATGATGAGGCCAAGACGAATGCCGTCCACGGAACGCTGCAGGATCTTGTCAAACAGCGACACCGAGCTCGACGCACTGGTGCCGGTGAAGAATCGAACCGACTTGTCATTCGTCGTGAACGCATCCTTTTCGATGATCGCGGCCGACTTGTCTTCGTTGATCAGCGACACGCCGTCTGGAAGCGTGTCGACGCTCAGTGTCACCACGTAGTAATCCTTCGCCGGAACAGGCAGGGTCACGGTTCCGTCAGGACCGGTCTCGCCGCGCACCACTTCCGTCCCGGCCTGGTTGGTGACGACGATGGTCACACCGGCTACGGGGCTCCGACTGGTCGTGGCTCCATCAACCGTCTGATCCTGCACAGAAGCGGTGATGGTGAATTCCGACTCTGCGGCGCGCACCGTACCCTGAGAGGCACCAAGGATGCCAAGCGCGACGCCAACGGCACAGAGCCAAAGACGAATCCCTCGAACTCCCCTGCCCCCCATAAGTACGCCCAATCTAGTACTCAACCAGCGCCCGTGCGCCTTCTCGGTTCAGCTTGATCACCAAATTCGTCGTCGTGATCGTCACGGCGACGGACCCGGCTATGTGAAGTGCGACGAGGAATGCGGGGATTCCAGCGAAGTACTGCAGGTATCCGATGAAGCCCTGAGCAACAAACGCTCCAATGGTCATGGAGACCGGCGCAAAGAGCGCTGGCGCGTGTCGGCGCGAGACCATCACCGCAATCAAGACCAAAACGATGACCGCCAGCCAGACAGTGGCGCTATGGATGCGCACCACATTGCGAATCTCGAATCCCAGTCGGATGGCGTCTTCATCTCCTGCGTGGGGTCCGCTCCCCGTCACGATCGTTCCCGTGATGATGGCGATTGAGGTTGCGAGCGCAAAGAGACCTGGAAGTAAGCCGAATCGACCTCCAGCGCTCTCGGGCTTGATCGTCGGCCGAGCGACGTCAACAAGGACCGTTGCCAAGACGATCAGGACCGCAGAAACGAGAAAGTGGGCCATGTTTGACCACGGGTTGAGCCCGGTCCACACGACGTAGGCGCCGATCACCACCTGAACGAGCACCCCAACGACGAGGGAGCTCGCCAGCCATCGCGCATGCCGAGGGAGCGGACGGACGAAAAAGGAGGCCAGCACCGCAACCACCACCGAGGCAGCCACTACACCCGTGAGAAGTCGGTTCACCTGCTCGATTGCGGCGTGCCAGGAGGACACGTCGACGAACCGCTCCGTGTTGCACTCCGGCCAGTCCGAACACCCCAGACCGCTCCCCGTCAAGCGCACCCAAGACCCAGTCAGAACGATCCCAACGAGAGCTCCTTGGGCAAAGCGCGCCACCCGCTGAAACGCTCGAGGACTCAGGGTTCTGGGCACCAAAACAGGGTAATTCATGACCCCCAAACCACTGATAGCGACCATTTCGCACCTCTTCGGTGCCTTTGACCACTCTAGGTGGGCAGAGGAACATTTTTAGTGAGAAATTTCTCAAGTTGACCTCAACAGTGCCGAAACCCATTGCGGATCTCACACCACGCAAGGGAGCACATCATGAAGGCAACACCGATTCGCAAGGCACTCGTCCTGACGGGCGCCGTCCTCAGCCTGTCCGTCACAATGACCGCAGTGCTCACCGCACAGAGCCCGACGGTTGCATTGGCTGCACCCGTTGTCCAGCTGCCACAACGCGGCGATTCCGGTCCCGAAGTCGTTCGACTCCAACAGGCGATCGTCGCCCGCGGATTCACTCTCAAAGGTGGCGTGACGGGTGAATACAACGGTCAGACCGTCGCAGCACTTCGCTCGCTCCAGAAGGTTGCCGGCTTCAAGGCAACTGGTGCCCTCGATGAGCGCACCGCCAAGTTCCTTGGTCTCGTTGACGTCGCACCGTTTGCCGCCAACGCGCTTCCCTCGGTTGGGATGTCGGGAGACACCGTCTGGTCACTTCAGCAGGCCCTTATCAATTCGGGCACCGCTGTCAAGGGTGGCGCTGATGGCAAGTTCGGCCTCGCCACCACGATTGCGCTCGGCAAGTTCCAGTCTGCTCGCGGTCTGAAGGTCACCAAGGTCCTCGATGAGCAAACCGCAATCGCACTCGGTCTCCTTCCCGCTCCGGCCCCAGTCAAGGCTGCACCGAGCAAGCAGGTCCTGGCGTCTGCTCCGGTCCAGACCCAGACTGCTGTGCCGGCCGAAACTGCAACCATCACGGTCGACACCTTGCCGGTTCGTGGTCAGAAGTCGGAAGCGGTTCGTCTCGTGCAGCAAACCTTGATCAACGCCGGAGTCGAGGTCAAGGGCGGCGCGGATGCAGTCTTCGGTGTCGCCACCACGATTGCCATCACCAAGTTCCAGGAGGCGCGCGGTCTGAACCAGACCGGTGCCCTCGATATCAATACCGCAGCGGCTCTGGGCCTGATTCCATCGCTCGAGGAGCTCGGTCTTCCGTCCTTGAAGGTGTTCCCGATGCAGGGCCGTTGCAATTTCTCGGACACTTGGGGTCAGGCACGTTCGGGTGGACGTTCGCACGAAGGAACCGACGTCATCGGCCCCAAGGGACTCGCGCTGTATGCAGTGGTGGACGGTGTGATCGCCAAGACCTACGTCGGTGCGGCAAATGGTGGAAACGCAATTCGCCTCACCGCTCCTGACGGCACCTACTTCTACTACGCACACCTCGATTCGTTCGCTCCTGGAATCGCGGCTGGCGTTCCGGTTCGCGCCGGTCAGATCATCGGCTACAACGGCGCAAGTGGCAACGCCGGTACCCCGCACCTCCACTTCGAAGTTCACCCACGTGGTGGCGCTGCAGTCAACCCATACCCGATTCTCAAGGCCGTCGATGCATGCTCAGTGACCGAGGTGCTCCCCCAGTAGCTGACGGTGTCGATGAGTGGGCCCGAGCGGTGACGATGTGAGAACCATCATCGCTCGGGTTCACTCTTTCAATTAGCGAGTGCGTGATAAGTGATCGATGTGCTCGAGATCGCTCAGATTCTCCAAGCTGAAGGTATATCCATCGCCGAGACGAATCGCCCGAATCGTGGTGATGCTCGCGTGACCGATGATGAAACGTTCCCACTCCCACGGCGTCGCACTGAGTCCGAGCAGGTGACAGACCAACACGCTGTTGGTTCCCGCATGTGCGACGAAGGCAATCTTCTCGCCAGGACTCTCGATGTGCCACAGCGGCAATTCGCCCTCGATTCGATGAATTCCTCTGTTCGCCAAGAACTCCGTCGCACCAGCGTGGATGCGAGCAACGAAATCGCGCACTGGCTCGCCACCCTCGAGACCGTGCCAGCGGTCAGCAGCATTGCGCTTCAATTCCTCGCGGTAGGCCTTGATGGTGACCTCGGAAGGCGCACCGTGCCACGCAGGCTCGCGGATCTCCTCGAGGAACGGCTCGATCACCTCTGGACGGTTCTGGCGTGTAAGCAAGGGTGCGGCCGTCTGTCTGGTTCGCAACAGTGGGGAGACATAGACGTGGTCGAGATGCTCCTCGGCAAGACGATCCCCCAAACGCTCAGCCTGATCGAAGCCGCGCTTCGTGAGCGGAGGGTTGACGATGCTGAGACCGTCTTTCACCCACTCGGGTTCCGCGTGTCGAATGAGGAGAAATTCCATGACGAAAGACTACTCAGTGACGTGGCGTGACTCGATGTTCTCCTGAGGGTCACCCAACGCAGCGGGCAATCGCGTCGATGACGAAGGCGTCGTATTGATCGGGAGTGAACTCAGATGCGGATTCACTCGCTTTCACCAATTCGGAGCCAAGACAGATCGCCTGTTCGTCAGTCACCTCTTCACCTACCTGGTCTGCGACATACAGGCCGTACGCGCGAAGTGCACTCTCTTCGGTGTCGAAGTCCGGTGAATTCTCATTGAAAGTGTCGGGGTCAATATTGCCGATCGGGGTGGGCAAAGTCGTTGCCCCCGCATCGTCTCGCGCAGGAAGGGCGTTCAACTCCGTCTTGCAGGCTTCTGCGAAGAACTCGCGTAGATCACTCATTGCTTCGATCGTTTCGGATCGGCTCAGGACCTGCAGGCTTTGTGCGACGAGGGGGTCAGAATCGGCGATCGAGGTATCCCATGCGATGCCCTGCAAGGCGATGGATATTTCGGAATACGCACGCTCTGCACGTTCAAGTGGCACAGCGATGTCGCTTGGCGCGGCTTCTCGCATTCTTGACAGCGAGAGGAGCAATACCGACATCGTGCTTTGGAGCTGGCGTGGTGTCGTTTTTGAGAAGTTGGAAAAGGCCGCATCAGCAGCCACGACGCTGGACTCAAATTCGGGACCAAGTGCGCATGTTGCCGTCGTCGAACTCGTCGCCCCACATCCCACGAGCAACACACAGATCAACGCGGTCAAACGGAGGCGTTTCATGACGAAGTGGCACTCAACCACGCCTCGTACAACGCCGAATACGCCCCGCCTCGGGTGATCAGCTCCTGATGTGTCCCTTGTTCGACGATCCTGCCGTTGGCGAACATGACGACCCGATCTGCGCGGGCCGCAGTTGACAACCTGTGCGCGACGGAGATCGTGGTACGCCCCCGAGCAACGCGCTCAAAGGTCCTCGCCATCCGAACCTCAGTCTCTGCATCGACAGAGCTCGTGGCCTCGTCGAGGACCAAGATCGACGGTGCAGCGATAAACGCACGGGCGAGTGCAACGAGCTGTCGCTCCCCGGCAGACAGCGACGACCCGCGTTGCCCAACCGGCGTGTCGATGCCTTTCGACAGTGACGCAACCCAATCCGAGAGTGACAACTCTTCAAAGGTGGCCAGGACGTCCTGACGTGTGGCACCAGGATCGGCAAAGACGAGATTCTCTGCAACCGTTGTTGCGAAGAGGAAGGGTTCCTGCGGCACGACCACCAAGCGTGAGCGAAGGTCGACATTCGCTACTCGACGCAGGTCGACTCCCCCGATGCACACCGAACCCTCTTGTGGATCGACGAGCCGTGAGATCAGGCGCGCAAGGGTCGTCTTTCCAGAGCCCGATGGCCCGACGAAGGCAACATGGTCACCAGGACCAATCGAGAGATTGATCGAAGTCAAAACTGGCTCGTCATTCTCGTCGTCGCCTCGTGACCGATAAGCGAAGGTGACGTCGCGTACCTCGATCCCCAAACTTCCACTCGGCAGAGACAGCGGCCTTGTCGGCTCTTCTGGGCCGATCGGAGTATCAAGTACGGCGATCACGCGTCGGAGCCCCGCCACTGCACTCTGCGTCTGGTCGATCGTCTCGGTGAATTCTGCGATCGGTTCAAGGAATCGGTACGTCAAGAAGACGAATCCGACCAGAGCGCCAGCTGTCACCCCGGAGTCAAGTCCGAGTGCCAATCCCGTACCGATCACCGACGCAACCGTCAGAGTTGCAAACACCTCGCCACTTGGAAACAGGAACGCTCCAATGACACCTGCACGGATGTTTGCCTTCGCGCGTCGAGAGATGCTTTGCAGAGCACGCAACAAAAACACATCCTCTGCCCCATACGCCTGAATGGTCTCGACACCGGCAAACATCTCGCCCACGTCAGCGAGAAGGTCCGCATTCTTCTCTCGGCTCTTGGTGTGCGCGGAGACAAGATGACGCTGGACCGTACGTAGCACAAAGACCAGTGGAGCCGACACCAAGAAGGCGACGACCGCGAGGCGCCAGTCGAAGGCAATCATCACAATCGCAACAACCAGCATCTGTGAACCGTCGAGCAGCAAAGCGAGGCCGCCCCACGAAAAGAAACGTGTCAGCGTCTCGATGTCACTCGTCACCCGAGAGACCAATGCCCCACGCTTTTCTTCGTTGTGATCGGCAAGGCTCAGGCGGTGGATGTGATCGAACAATCGCACCCGCATCTCAAAGAGACCGCGCTCTGCTCGCGTTCCGAGTCGCGCGGTCGCCATCCTCAGCGTGACGGACGAGATGAACACGGAGAACAAGCCGAGGAGGCACAGCGTCGTGACGAACCCAGTGCGCATCTTTCCATCCACGAAGCCGTTATCGATGATCTGCCGAAGCAGGATCGGGATGACCAAACGAGATCCGGTTCCCAAGAGCGCAAGGACGACAGTGAGACCGAGGCCGCTGCGCAGATCTGGGGCGATGTCCACACCCTGCTTGATGACTGCCGTTGAGTTCGACAAGTTGGACCGTGGGTCGTCACTCATCGGTGCTCCGATCACTCTCGTAGCTCTCGATCAACTGCCGATAGTCATCGGATCTTGCCAGCAACTCCTCGTGCGTCCCGACATCACGGATTTCCCCCTGGTCGATGAATGCCACTCGGTCTGCAACAGCGACAGTTGAAGGCCTCGAGGCAACGATCAAACTCGACATCCCCTCGCGAGCCTTCAAACGCCGAATGATGTTCTGCTCCGTTGTCGGGTCGAGTGCGCTCGTCGTGTCATCGATGAGGATGAGGTTCGGGTTCTTGTACAACGCTCGCGCCAGTGCGATTCGCTGACGTTGCCCACCACTCAGGGATACTCCACGCTCACCCACCATGGTGTCGAGACCTCCTTCGAGTCGTTCCACGAAATCGAAAGCATCTGCCGTGACCAAAGCATCCCTCAGTCGCTTTTCATTCACTGACTCGCAAAGAGCGACATTGTCGGTGATGGTTCCAGATAACAAAAATGCCTCTTGGAAGACGAATGACGGTGAAGACTTCGACCAGACCACTTCGCCGGCGTTCGGTGTGAGCAATCCACCAGCAAGACGGAGCAAAGTCGACTTACCCGATCCAGTCCTTCCGACAATCGCCAATATCTCCCCGGACTTCAAATCGAGAGACGCTGATTCAACTGCCGCAACCGATGATCCAGGGAATGAATAGGAGCAATTGAGAAGCTTCAGGACTAACTCACGAGACGGCACCTGAGACGGTTCACGCCGTTCCTCTAGTGGCTCGTCGAGAACTGACGCCACACGTCTCCACCCGCTCGCCGAATGTGGCACCTCACTCAAGACATATCCAATGATGCGCAATGGGAAGATCAGCAAGGTGAACAGATAGATGAAACTCGAGAGTTCACCGAGGCTCATGGCATCGGCGGAGACCCGATGAGCTCCAATCAGGATGAGAAGGACATTGAACGACGCAGGGACGAAATCCAACAGCGCCTCGAAAGTCGAACGTGCATAGACGGCTCTGATCCTGGCGTCGCGCAACCGACCCGAAATGGTTGAGAGCCGACGAGTCTCTCGATCCTCGGCGCCGAAAACCTTGACGACCAACACGCCTTCGAAACTCTCGTGCACCGCTTCCGACAGTTCACCCAATTCGTGTTGGGCGCGATCGTAAAACACGTCGATCCTTTTTTGGTAACCAACATTCAGGAGCAACAGACAGGGAATCAGCAGGAGTGCGACGAGTCCAAGAGGAACGTCCACCACGACGAGCCAGATGCCACTCGTGACGACGAGGACGAGCACCGACGTGCTGAACGGCAACGGCGCAAGAACTCCAACGGTCGCATCGACATCAACTCCCACCCGCGACACAAGGTCGCCAGTCATCTGTCGCCCATGCCATTGGGCGGGCTGGCGCATGACTTTGGTCGCGACGGCCTGAGACAACTTGGCGGCAACGTTCCATTCAGTCACCCCTGCGAAGGACCTTCGAATCACGACTCCGACCGCCCGGGTCAGGCCGATGCCGACGATGAGTGACCCTCCGATGACATACCGCGAGGTGTCGAGCGACCCTGCGTCGAAATACGCGATGATCACATTGTCGATGGTCCAGCCAACGGCAAAACTCGAAGCAACGGTACAGATGGCATAAACCGCAGCGCCACACACCGCTATCGCAAATGACCGCGGTTCATACCTCACCAGCACCTTCAGCAGCACCGACGCCTCGCGCAGTCGCGAAGACATTGAGGCTCTCGACTCTGCGCTGACTGTCACGTTGCGAGTGTATTAGACGACAAATGCCCAATCGTTACACTGACGCCGTGAGCATTCGCCAAACCGCTACTCGTGCGACGATTGTCATCCTTGTTCTTCTGACAAGTGTGATGTGGATTTATGCATTCGTCTTTTCTTCTCGCGAAGCTGTCAACAAGATCGAAGACTCTGAGTGGCAAGAGCGTGCACAGGAAGTCTGTACGCGCGCAAATGACGAGCGTGCGGCACTCGCCGACTATCGCCTCATTGAGGATGCGGGAGAGGATGCCCTCACGATGCGAGCCGAGATCGTCGGTAAGTCGAATCAAATCCTCACCGACATGATCGACGCTATTGAGGCCACTCCACCACGCGACGACAAAGGCCTCGCACTCGTTCCGCAATGGATCAAGGACTATCGCACGTACATCCAGGATCGTTATGAATACACCGCCCAACTTCGCAATGGGATTAATGATCCATTCAGCGAAACGATGGTGGACGGTTTGCCATTGTCTGAAAAGATTTCCACCTTTGCTGCGGATAACGAGATGCCCGCGTGCAAGACCCCGATCGACTTGTCAGTCTGAGGAACCCACGAGAAATTCCGTAGGCGGCACCCATCGATCGTCGTTGTCTCGAACGCGAATGACACGAGCAGGGTTGCCGACCGCCACGCTGTAGTCGGGAAGATCCTTCGTGACTACCGACTGCGCACCTACTGCCACGTGACGACCGATGGTCACACCGGGTAGGACGACGGTGCCGTGTCCGAGCCACGAACCAGAACCGATTCGAACCGGACGTTCGGGCTGCGTTTGCTGTGAAATGGGTCGGTTGACGTCTTCGTAACCATGATTCTGATCGGTGATGTAGACGTGGTGACCTGTCCACACATCATCTTCGATGACGATCGACAGATGACCGACGATTCCACTACCTCTGCCGATAAGAACACGATTGCCAATCGACACCACAGGATCGGTGAGACACACTTGGCCGGGAGTCATTCCGGCAGACAATGCGACGTTCGCACCGATCATCGTGTCGGTGCCGATGTGGATGTAGCGCTCACCGAAGATCGTCGTCTGTGGGAACATGATGATGCTTCGCTCCCCGAAGGCCCCAAATCGCCGACCTCGTTCCGTCGTAGGTCCGATAGCCCCATACAGCGACAACCACTCCCACACGCGATGCGCAGCCCTCTCAGCGAAGCGTTGCAGGCTTGGTCTCACGCCAATGAATCTACCGTTAGCCTGAAATCGTGCGCCCGCGAGTCACCGCTCCTGTCGTTCGGTCGCGCAAGGGAACTCATCCCCCGCTCACCATGATCACCGCGTATGACGCGACCTTTGCCCGAATCGTTGATGAATCCGGGGTCGACATCATTCTCGTAGGCGACTCAGTGGGTTCAGTCGTTCAGGGAGTGGGAACAACGATTCCCGTGACGATCGAGGAAATGGAATACCACGTCCGACTCGTTGCTCGAGCGAACCCCAAGGCCCTCATCGTTGGTGACCTACCGTTCGGCTCATATCACGTCAACAGCGAGCAGGGCGTTCGCAGCGCAATCCAGCTGATCAAGGCGGGAGCATCAGCTGTGAAACTTGAGGGTGGCACCACGATGTACGACACCATCGCTGCGATTTGTCGAGTCGACATTCCGGTTATGGGCCACATTGGACTCACGCCACAGAGCTACCACCGCATGGGGGGTCACAAAGTTCAAGGACGCGACTTTGAAGGTCGCGATCGCATTATCGAGGACGCGAAGAGCGTTGACGCCGCAGGAGCATTTGCGACGGTCATCGAAGGTGTCCCGAGTGATCTCGCACGCGATGTCACCCAGACCATCACCATTCCGACGATCGGGATTGGTGCCGGACCACACACCGACGGCCAGGTGCTCGTTTTGCACGACATCCTCGGTCTGAGCACAAATCCACCATCCTTTGCCCGGAGCTATGCAAACGTGAGGGACATCGCAATCGATGCGTGCAACCAATTCGTCCGTGACGTACACGATCGAACGTGGCCGGACTCCCAGCACTCCTTTCAGTGAGCCGTGCTCGTCTTCACCACGATTAACGAGTTCGCTGCATGGCGTAATGGCCTTGCAGACGACATCACGGTGGCCGTCGTTCCGACGATGGGGGCTTTGCACGAGGGTCACGCACAACTGATCCGTGAAGCAAGCCTTTCAGCCCAAGAGACCATCGTCACGATCTTTGTCAACAGAATTCAGTTCACGAATGCCTCTGACTTTGAGATGTATCCGAAGACCTTCGAGGATGACGTACAAATTGCCGAGAATGCGGGAGCCACTGCCGTCTTTGCTCCTCTCGAGGCCGAGATGAGTCCCATACTCGAGCGAAATCGCCTCACAGCGGGCCACATCGGGAAGATATGGGAGGGCAAAGACCGGCCAGGACACTTTGATGGCGTCCTCACCGTCGTCAATCAATTGTTCGCACTCACTCGGCCCCACCACGCACGATTCGGAAAGAAGGATCGTCAGCAGTTGTGCATCATCTCGTCGTGGGCAAGGCGCGCCTGGCCGACCATTTCGATCGATGCTGGTGCCACCGTCCGTGATGACGACGGTCTTGCACTCTCAAGCCGAAACAGAAGGCTGAGCCTGAGAGCTCGCAGGGCTGCCGCCAGCATTCCTCACGCACTTCGCAACGTGCAACGGGCCTATCTCGACGGAAGTGACTCAGTCACCAAACTTGAATCCGTAGGTCGAGCATCACTTTCGTCGGAATGTGTACTGCACTACCTCACCGTCGTTGACCCACTGACTCTCGAGCGCCAGGAGACCGCGACTGATGGTTCCATCGTCCTCATCGCAGCCACCATCGACGGCGTGCGCTTGATTGACAATGTGGATCTCAGCGAATAAATCCTGGCATCAGCGGTGAACGTCTGAATCCTGCTGCACCATCCTGAATCGGAAGGTCCGAATGTCGTCACCTGACAGGATTCCGCCTCGCCCCAAGGCGCGACCCTGCTCCCAATTGGACAATCCGAGTTCTGGTTTGCCGAGCGCGTACTGACCATCGACCCAGCGAGTGAAGCCGTTTCCGATGAATGGTGCGTTCAGTGTGTTCCAAGCACCTTGATGCTCAAGGGGATCGCCACTCAGGACCGAAACGACGAACTGGGGGGAATACGTATTGCAGAGCTCAAAGGACTCCTCAATTGAGTCTGTCGCGACGACGAAGAGCTCTGGAGCTGCGTCCCATTCCCATTCAGTCGAAAGATCTTCGACACGCGCAGGAAGAACCTCGAGTTCAGGACACAGCAACTCTTGAACAGCTTCAGGATTCGCATTCACGGTGTGGATGATGACCGGCTTGCCCCGTTGTGCACTCACCGAGCGAAGTTGTTTGGCGAGAACCGACATCAATTCCCTCTCTCGCGAGCGTGGTACGCAGCACACATTCAGCGTGTTGCATACCTTTCGGTCGATCGAGTTAACGAGTGTTTCTGCAAACCAACTCGCATCGACGCTGTCTCCAAGGATCATCCACGCTCCACCGGTTCCATGGAGACTCGTCGCAATCCCACTGGACTGTGCGACATAACCTAGATCCCTCACTGCCTCGCCGCTCCCTCGTGCGACCGCAAGGCTGATCCGACGGTCTGAAAACAATGCAAAGCCGGCAGAGCGTTCAGCTTCGTCGAGCAGCACCACGGCGTCTTGTGGAAGACCAGCCTCGACAAGTGCAGGGGTCAAACAGTGCTTCATGATGGCCTGCGCGGTACCCAGCGCATCGGATCCAATCCGAAAGACACATGTGTTTCCAGTACGTAGGACCCCAGTTGCATCGACGCACACGTTGGGCCGTCCCTCAAAGACAAAAGCGACAATACCCAACGGGCTTGCGACCTTCTCCACACTCCAGTCCCGGTGCTGCACTTGTTCGACGATGAGTTCCTTGCGAACGGTCGACTGCGCCCACATGCGCGCGCTTTCAATCATGTCACTGCGCATTTTCGGGGTGATCTCCAACCGACCAACTCCACGCCCACGCGAACGGGCGTGTTCGAGATCAACTGAATTTGCGGCAAACACTGGTTCGAAGTGTTTGTCCTCGGCAAGACGACGCCCGAAGGCCTCGAAGAAGCTGGTGATTTGCTGATCAGTGACACCCGCCATCGCCCCGAACGCCACTTCTGCCCGACCGACGCCCTCGGCACATCGCTGCGCGATATGTGAGTCCACGACAACGATGCGATCAGAAAGGAGGACGATCCTTGCACCTTCATTGAGACGCGCGACTTCGACTTCATTTACGACGTGTACGAAATTGCCACCGACTATGCGATCACCAACCTGATACTTAGGCGACATATCCGACCTCGCTCAGCGTCACTCTTCGTCGTTCAGCAACTGAGCGTTGAGCTGCGATGCCCATGGCAACCGACCGGGTTCCATCGCGGAGGGTCGCCAGGTGATGATCATCTCCGAATATTGCCTTGCGAAACTCCACGTGCTCTGTGAAGGACGAGCCATGGTGGAGACCCTGATACGGCGCCGTCGATCCAATCACTTGTGTCACGACCCCAGCGCGACCCGCGGAACGCACTCCAATGGAGCATTCTTGTGACGGTATTCGAATTTCGGCTTTCGCAGCGTCGCCCACCACGCTGATGACTTGTTCATCACGTGAGCCCTCAGCGAACATGCTCAACTCGAGCATCGCACGCTTGTTCCCTTCGAATTCCACGATCACGTAACCATTGTCCAAGATGTCGGGCGTACGCCCACCGTACGACTCGTCTCGATGGTTGACCGGCTCAGCCGCCGATGCCATCACAGCAACGGGCTCAGACTTGAACACTTGATACATCAAATCGAAGAAGTGGCAACATTTCTCGACAAAAGTGCCTCCAGTGTTCTCATTGAACCGATTCCATGATCCCACCTTGTCGAGGAAGGGAAACCGATGCTCGATGATCGACACCAAACGCACGTCACCGAGTACACCGGCTCGCACCTTGTCCAAGAGCCACGACGTCGGAGCCATAAACCGGTATTCAAGACCTACCGCAACCACCTGCGAAGGCCGCCTCAGCGCCTCTTCTTCGATCCTCAGGCATCCCTCGACCGTGGTTGCAAGCGGTTTTTCGACCAGAACGTGCTTGCCACTCGCAAGAGCCTCGATCGCAATCTCTTCATGGGTGTGATTCGGACTCGCGATCACGGCCACATCAAAATTCTCTTCGTTCAATGCAGTTCCGAGGTCTGGGAACACCGCAACGTCTCCTCTAACTGCAGATTGACCCAATCCCCGTGAACCTTTGTCTGGGTCGATGAGCGCAACCACCTTTGACCCAGCAAGGTGGGCCAAGTTCTGAATGTGTTCACGACCCATCATTCCGGTTCCGACGATTGCGTACGACAGCGAAGTAGTCGAACTGTCTTGAATGGTCACGAAAGTAGTGTATTGACGTGTCTCACGTCCGCCCGTACTTCCGTCAGCTGCTTTCCGGTCGTGATTTTGCAGTCAGCAATCCGCTCGCCCAGTCAATGGCAAACAACGTCTATCTGATTGGCGACCAAGATACGCGCGAATGCGTCGTCGTTGACCCCGCCTACCACGTCGATGAGATCTTGGATGTAGTGAACAACGATGACATGACCATCACCGGGGTCTTGGTGAGCCACTATCACGCTGATCACATCGGTGGCTCAATGATGGGTCAAACGATAGAAGGGCTCGCCCGCTTGTTGGACGTGCTCGACATTCCTATTCACGCGAATCGAAACGAAGTGCCGTGGATCACTCGAACGACAGGATTGCCTTCGGATGCAATCACCAGTCACGATAGTGGCGATGTCGTCAAAGTAGGTTCGCTCGCAATAGAACTCGTCCACACACCTGGACACACTCCCGGAAGTCAGTGCTTTCACTTCCATGGAGCGTTGGTCTCTGGTGACACGCTTTTTCTCGACGGGTGTGGTCGAACCGATCTTCCTGGAAGCAACAGTGAAGACATGTATTACAGCTTGCGAACGATTGCGTCACTTCCCGACGAAACTGTGATTTTTCCCGGACATCGTTACTCCGAGCATCCGTTTGGCGACCTGCGAACCATCAAAGCGCATAATCACGTCTTTCGACCAAACAGCGTCGACCAATGGATGCAGTGGTTCGGATCGAATTAGATCGCTGAGAAGATGGTGCTGAGTCCACTCAGCGTCAATAATCCGAGTACCCCTCGCCGAAACATCACGTCATTGATACGTGACCGAACTCGAATACCAATCACGCTTCCGATCAGAAGAAACGGAAGACTAAGGACACTTGCGAGCAAGAGGTCTTGCGAGACCTTTCCCCGAATTGCGTACAACACACCTGCATAGACGCCGCTGAAGAGAAACACCGTGTTGAGCGTTGCGCGAAATGCGTCCGGACCAATCTTGCGAGCCTGGAGCACGAACACCAGGGGCGGACCGTTCGTCGATGTGGCGGTATTCAGCACGCCGCTGATGAGTCCGAACAGCCAGTCGAACCATGAACCCCGGGCAACCCCGTCGAAACCGCGCTGGAGTGCGACAACTCCGAAAAGGATTGATATACCGAGCACCAGCTTCAACCATCGGGCATCCACGGTGAACAACAAATATGCACCGAGCGGGCCGCCGATGATCGTGCACAGCAGGAATTTGCGTGTGAGTACGCGGTCCAAGTCTGCGCGAGAGTGCAACGAGTGTCCGAGATTGCCGATCGTGCCGACAAGGGTCGAGATCACTACTGCTTCTTCGAGGTCAAGGCGCAGAAGCAGCACAGGAACGGTGAGCAAGGCGAAGCCGAATCCAGCGGTTGCCTGCACCCAGCCGGTCGCCAGGATCACCAGGCACACGACCACAAGATCGACTGTGCTCACGTTAAAACAGCAACTCCACCGCTTCCGCGAATGCAGCGGTGTGCTTGTCTACATCCTGGATCGTGTGAACCGGGCACATCAACGCCATGTTGTGGAATGGTGTCAACAAAATTCCTCGGTTGAGAGCACTCAAATGGAAGTACTCCTCCAACTCATGGTCGACCATCGATGCAGCTTGTGCGCCGTTCGTCGGAGTCTGGCTAAACCAGTACTCCGCACGGCAACCGAGCTGCTGCACAGACCACTCGAGCCTCCGCTCTGCGATGACCCCTGCGACACCGTTCGCCCATGAACTCGCCAAAGGAATCGTGTGTGCGTAATGCTCGGCAAGCAACGTCGACTCCAAAGTCGCCTTCATCACTGCCATTGCGAGCGAACTCCCACTCAATGTTCCACCAACTCCCCCGACGTCGATGGAATCTCGGTCGAGCTTCTCTTCGAGTCGGGACGCCACTCGTGCAGACATCCCGTAGGCGGCGACCGGCACGCCACCACCAATCGTCTTACCGATCACCACGAAATCGGGATCAAGCGACCACGCAGAGGTGCACCCTCCTGGTGAGGCGCAAATAGTGTGCGTTTCATCGATGACGAGGAGTGCCCCGTACTTGGACGTCAGTCGGCGGACGCCATCGAGATAGCCAGGTTGTGGAAGGACAATTCCAATGTTGGTTAACGCGGGCTCCATCAAGACACAGGCGACGTCTCCATGCTTCAACGCCGCTTCCATCGCATCGAGATCGTTGAATGGAACCGCTCGGGTCGTCAGCGAGGGATCCACCTGAGGACCGATTGCACCGGGACGACTGACGGTTCGTCCCTGTTCGTCGAGGATGACGAGTGTTTCATCGACTGTCCCGTGGTAACACCAGTCGTTCACGACGACCTTGGGTCTACCGGTGAGAAACCTCGCGAATCGCAGAACGAATCGATTTGCATCCGTCGCGCTCAATGCAAACTGCCACTTTGGCAACCCGAAACGACCGGCAAGGTTCTCCGCCACGATGAGCGCGTCACCACTTGGCAGCATCGACGTGAGGCCCTTCTTCGATTGCTCGATCAGCGCCGACGTCACCTCTGGCCGAGAATGCCCCACCATCGAACCCGTATCGCCGAGACAAAAGTCGACGTACTCGATACCGTCAGCATCGACGAATCGCCCACCTTCCGCTGCAGCAATGAACAAGGGGAACGAGCCGGCCCAACGCGACATCCACGGCATGGGAACCCCAGAGATGAGGTGGCTCTTCGCATCCTGTGCCAACTGACGCGATCGGGGATGCAGTGCTTCGAAACGTTCCTTCTCCGATGCCATCACTTGACTGAGTCGCGAACGAATATCCATTCGTCCAGTCTTGCCGAAGCGCCAGGTCTGGATGGCTCTCTAGACTGAAGGCGTGTCGATCAAGATTCGCGACGAGTACCGCTCGCAAACGATTTCGATGGCACGCCTCCGCTCTCGAATCGATGAACTCGCCAAGATTGGGCCAACGCCTGCAGGCGGATCTTGCCGACTTGCGCTCACCGACGAAGATCGTCAGGGGCGTGATCTGGTGTGTCGCTGGATGAATGACCTTGGGATGACCGTCACGGTCGATGCCATCGGAAACGTCTTCGGAGTCTGGAACTGCGCTGACGGCCTCCCCGTCATGACGGGATCCCACATCGACACAGTTCGTACCGGAGGCATCTACGACGGGAACTACGGCGTCTTGGCAGGTCTGGAAGTGATCGAGGCCTGTCAACTCGCTGGTATCACTCCGAAGCGTCCACTAGCGGTGGGTGTGTTCACCGACGAGGAAGGTGCGCGATTTGCTCCCGACATGTTGGGTTCGTTGGTCTACGTCGGAGGGATGAGCGTCGAGGAAGCTCTCGATGTGGTCGGGATCGATGGCGCGCGCCTTGGTGATGAGCTCAGCAGGATCGGTTACGCAGGAATGACGCCGTGTCCGGGCATCGCCCCGCATGCCTTCGTCGAGCTGCACATCGAACAGGGTCCCCTCCTTGAAGCCCAGCAGCAACGTCTCGGCGCAGTGACGGGGGTTCAAGGCATTTCGTGGCAGGAAGTAACGATCACCGGACAGTCGAATCACGCAGGAACCACTCCAATGTCACTGCGCAAGGATCCGGTCGCCGCCGCAGCCGACCTTGCCGTCTTCGTCCACGATCTAGCCCATCGTTACGGCGGAAACCAGGTGTGCACGGTTGGCAAGCTCGACGTCCATCCAAATCTCGTCAACGTCGTCGCAGCACGGGCACAGCTCACACTCGACGTTCGAAATACCGACGAATCGCTTCTTCAGAAAGCCGAAGCCGAAATCGCTTCACACTTCGCTGTCTTGGGGCAGTCATATGGGGTGAAAATCGATACGAAGCGTCTCGCCCGATTCGAACCGGTGCAATTCAATGACGACGTCATTGACCTCGTCGAGACGATCTGCACGGACATCGACAACGCCACGATTCGGATGCCAAGTGGTGCGGGTCACGATGCACAGATGCTCGCCCGCGTGTGCCCTACTGCAATGATTTTCGTTCCCAGCAAGGACGGAATCAGTCACAACCCGGCCGAACACACCGATGATGCAGATCTTGAGAACGGAGCCAACGCGCTTCTCCGCACGATGCTCGCGCTCGCAGATCACGACTTCAAGGAGAATCAATGACCAGGATGTTGCGCGTCGCCGCGGCTCAACTCGGACCCATTCAACGGAACGACTCCCGAGATTCAGTCGTCAAGCGGCTTGTTTCGCTCATGCAAGAGGCTCGCGACAACGGCGTAGAGCTCGTGGTGTATCCGGAACTCGCACTCACCACCTTCTTCCCTCGTTGGTTCGTCGACGACATCACCGAGGCAGACCATTGGTACGAACGGGAGATGCCGTCACCTGTCGTCCAACCGTTGTTCGATCTCGCACGCGAGTCCCGAATCGGCTTTTGCCTCGGCTATGCCGAGCTCACTGAACGGGGCGAACGGTTCAACACCCAGATCCTCGTCGACCGCGATGGCCGTGTCGTGGGCAAGTACCGCAAGGTGCACATTCCAGGTCACGAAGAACACGAACCTGATCGGCCGTTCCAGCATGCAGAGCGTTACTACTTCACGCCAAGCATGGAGGGCTTCCCCGTGTGGGATGCCTTTGGTGGTCGCGTCGGCATGATGATCTGCAACGACCGCCGTTGGCCGGAGTCATACCGCGTGATGGGTCTCCAAGGCGTCGAGATGATCCTGTGTGGCTACAACACTCCGCTGCATTACGTGCCGGATCCGACTCAGAATCCACTCCAGGGATTCCACAACGCACTCGTGATGCAAAGTGGCGCCTACCAGAATGGAACCTTCGTCGTTGGGGTGGCCAAGGGCGGAGTCGAGGAAGGCGTCGACAGCTTGGCAGACAGCATGATCGTGGCACCGTCGGGCGAGATCCTTGCGAAGGCTTCAACCTCGGGGGACGAACTCGTCTGGGCCGATTGCAATCTGGACTGGTGCTACCAATACAAGGACACACTGTTCAATTTCGAGCGCTATCGTCGCCCTGAGGTCTATTCGCGGATCACGAGCCAGCGCGGCGTCGACCCGAAGGACCGGGGACCCTTTAACAATCTGTAAAACTCTTTTCCTTGCCCTGTAAGGTAATCCCATGACTACGGGGGTCACAGGGCAGTCAGTGGACTTCGTCGTGAACGGCACGCCCGTGTCCGTTCGCGGTGCCCACCCCCACCTGTTGTCGGCACTTCGCGAAGAGTTGAACATCACCTCGCCCAAGGATGGATGTTCCCCGAGTGGTCAATGTGGGTGTTGCACCGTCCTCGTGAACGGTAAGGCGGTCGTGAGTTGCCAGACGGATTTGTCCAAAGTTGCAGGTGGAACGGTCACCACGCTGGAAGGGTTCGATCCCCAGGTCCGCGACCGCTTCTCCAATGCCTTTGCTGCATGCGGCGGGTTGCAGTGCGGCTTTTGCATTCCAGGGATCGTCGTGCGAGCTCATGCCCAGATTGAAAAGAAGGGTTCTGATCTCACACGAGCCGACATGGCTCGACATCTCGGTGCTCACCTCTGTCGTTGCACCGGCTACACGAAGATTCTGGATGCGATTGAAGCAGTAGCCAAGCAGTCCTCTCCGACTCCGCTACCCCTTGGTGCAATTGGCACGCGTTCGGCGAAATACGAAGCTGCCGAACTCGCTCTTGGTGACCGTGGATACGTGGATGACATTCGACTGCCCGGCATGCTCCATGCTGCACTCGTCCTCACTCAACACGCTCGAGCCGACATCCTCGGAATCACTACCGACGACGCGCACGCTCAACCCGGAGTCGTTGCCGTATTCACAGCCGCTGACATCCCGGGAGAATCGATGGTCGGAATCATCTACAAGGACTGGCCCGTCTTGATTCCCGTCGGCGGTAGAACGTCCTACGCAGGCGACGTTCTCGCGATCGTCGTCGCCGAGACACGTGAGGCCGCAAGAGCCGCCGTGGATCATGTTGCCGTCGACTATCGACCGCTCACTCCCCTCACTGACCCCCGAGCCGCAATTCATTCTTCCGAAATCGCCGTGTGGAAGACAGAAAACAACGTTCTCAGTACGAGTGCTTACACACGAGGCAACGTGGAAGAGGGTCTACGGACAAGTACGCACGTCGTCACTGAGACTTTTGCAACGCAGCGGATCGAACATGCATTTCTCGAGCCGGAGTCATCACTTGCCGTCGTCGATGTCGAACGCAACACCATCCATGTCTACTCAGGTGGCCAAGGAATTTGGGACGACCGCAACGACATCGCACGGGTCCTTGGCATCACAAACGACCAGGTCACCGTAGAGCTCATCACCAATGGTGGTGCATTCGGCGGCAAGGAAGACATGTCGAACCAGGCGCACGCTGCACTCGCCGCCTGGCTCCTCAAGCGTCCAGTCAAGTGCACACTTTCACGTGAAGAAAGCTTCAGGATGCATGCCAAGCGCCATCCGATCACCATGGAGTACACGGCTGGCTGTGACGCAGATGGACGCCTCACCGGGCTCAAGGTCCGCGCCATCGGTGACAGCGGCGCGTATGCAAGCGTCGGCATGAAGGTCCTCGAGCGCATGGCTGGACACGCCAGTGGTCCCTACTTCGTCCCACACATCGATGTCGAAGCGATCGCCGCGAGAACCAACAATCCGATTTGTGGAGCATTTCGCGGCTTCGGAGCAAACCAGGCACAGTTTGCAATGGAAGGCGTCCTCGATCGTCTAGCCGAAAAATGCGGTATCGATGGCTGGACCATCCGATCACGAAATGTCATCAAGCCAGGCATGGTGTGGGGTCCCGGACAAATCATGGATGATGGATGCCTCGGCGCAGAGTCCTGCCTCCAAGCGGTCAAGGCCGATTACTACGCCGCAAAAGCCGAAGGTAAAGCCGTTGGTGTCGGGCTCGGTTTGAAGAACAGCGGTCTCGGAAACGGGTTCAAGGAAATCACTCGCGCTGTCGTGCGACTGCGCAGCGATGGCGTCACTGAAGTCCGCCATGGATGGACCGAAATGGGCCAGGGAATCAACACTGTTGCCGCTCAGGTGGTCGTGCATGAGCTTGGCGTCGATCCCTCATCGATCGTCGTCATTGTCGACACGACTCGCGAGCTTGGTCTCGGACAGACCACTGGTTCACGAGGGACCCTGATGGGAGCCGGCGCCGTCAAGGATGCGTGTGATGTTGCTCGACAGAATGGCTTGACAAAGGATGTCGATCACGTCGGTGAGTATCGAGTTGACTGGACGACGAAGCTCGGCGAACCTGGCGTCGAGAACCCCATCATCCACTCCACCTTCGGGTACGCGGCGCAACTCGTCGTGATGGATTCCGAAACCAAGAAAATCGAGCGCGTCTTGGCCGCACATGACGTCGGCAAGGCGATGAATCCGCTTCTCTGCGAAGGCCAGATCGAGGGAAGCGTGCACATGGGCCTCGGCTATGCCTTGACCGAGGACTTCCCTTCCGATCCCGAAACCGGCTTCCCAACATTCAACACGTTGCGTCAACTTGGGATCATCAGGGCAAAGGACGTCCCACGAATCGACGTGACGTTGATCGAGTCACCGCAGCCCAATGCGCCCTATGGAATCAAGGGCGTCGGAGAAATCGGACTTGTTCCCACCGCAGGCGCAGTCGCTGCAGCACTCCATGATGCTGATGGAGTCTGGCGAACCTCGCTCCCGATGAAGCCCGCCTCAAGTGACGAGAACGACTGACATGGGTGCCACGACTCCTGGATTCGTCTGCGCACACCACCACCTCTACTCCACACTTGCGCGCGGGATGCCGAGTCCTCCACAAACGCCACATTCTTTCCTCTCCGTACTTCAACAGGTGTGGTGGCGTCTCGATGCGGCTCTCGATCTCGACATGATCTATTGGAGCGCGAAGCTGGGTGCTGCCGAAGCATTGATGTCAGGCACCACCTGCGTCATCGACCACCACGAGTCCCCAAATGCGATCGAGGGCTCACTGGACGTCATTCGACAGGCATGCGAAGAAGTTGGGATTCGAGTGAATGTTTCCTATGGCGTCACCGATCGCTGGCAAGACGATGGAACACTCCTCGACCGAGTTGCCCCCTCCTCCGCCATGACCAAAGGGGCCCGACTCGGGCTGGAAGAGAACCGTCGCGCCCTCCTCTCGGGAGCAACTGCAATGGTTGGTGTCCACGCAGCATTCACCGTTTGTGATGAAACCCTGCAGGCAGCCAGCGCACTCGCAAAGGAATTCGGAGTCGGCGTGCACATCCACGTTGCCGAGGGCCCAGACGACGCAGATGCAGCCATACGTCTGCGAGATCTCGCACAAGACAATTGGTTGATCATCCATGGTGTCCATCTCCGTGAACCCCTCCCAGGCGTGCTCGTCCACAATGCGCGGTCAAACATGAACAACTCTGTCGGTTACGCACAGCCTCAGAAGTCAGCAATGCCCGTTGCACTCGGCACCGATGGAATTGGTGCGGACATGCCGGAAGAAGCACGCGTCGCCTTCGCACGACTGCGAGAGGATGAACTCACCGCTCCGGCCGACGTTATCGACCATTGGTTTGACCAGTCAAGGGCTCTGTTTCCAGAGTCCCGCGGCGATTCAGTGACATGGAACTACGACAATGCGGATTCGGTGTGGCACTTGATGTACACGCCAGGAACTCGACCGATCTCGGTTGTCGTCGGCGGCCGAACCGTTCTCGATGAGGGTGTCCCGACACTCGTCGACATCGTCGACGTTCGACGACAGGCCGCACACCATGCAAGACGACTTCACGAAAGGCTGGCATCATGACGCTCCCACAGATGGCACTCAATCCGCAGACGGGTCACGCCCGAATGGCCGTGTATCTCCAGGACGCACATCCCATCCGCGAGGGTATGTCGATCGCCCAATACGCCGAGTCAAAGGGTTTCGAGGCCGTATGGCAGGCCGAGAGTCGACTTGTGCGCGAGGCCACCGTGCCGATGGCGGCCTTCGCGTCCGTGACCTCGACCCTCAAGGTCGGATCGGGTGTCGTCGATTGCTGGAGTCGTAACCCTGCTCGACTCGCCGCAACGTTCTCGACCCTTGACGACCTCGCGCCAAATCGAGTCATCCTGGGAATCGGAGCGTGGTGGGACCCACTGGCTCAAAAGGTTGGGATCTCTCGCGCCAAACCACTTCGTGCGATGAAAGAGATCGTGCTCAACGTCCGCGCACTACTCAACAACGAGAACGTCACATTTCACGGCGAATTCGTCAACTTCGACGGTATCGAACTCGACTACGTCTATCAGGAGCGTCGCGCAAAGAACGTGCCGATCTACATCGGCGCGACCGGCATGCAGATGATGGAGTTGACGGGCGAAATCGCTGATGGCGTCGTGCTCAACTACCTCGTTTCGCCTGACTACAACAAGACGGCTATCGAGGCACTGCAACGAGGAGCAGACAAGGCTAGACGCAAGCTTGACGACATCGATCGCCCCCAGTTGGTCGTCTGCAGCGTGCACGAGGACCGCAAGACCGCGCTCGACATGGCCCGTCAAATGGTCACCCAGTATCTCGGACAGCAGCCTCACATCATGAAGGCATCAGGTGTCCCCCAGTCACTGCTCGACAAGGTTGGAGAAGAGTTGACCTGGCCTGCGACTCATGAGCAAGTCGTTCGAGCGTCCCGACATGTTCCGGATGAGATCGTGCAGATGCTCACTGCTAGCGGTACGCCTGCAGAAGCCCGAGCCCAGGTGCGCCACTACATCGACAATGGCGCAACGTGTCCCATCCTCTATCCACTTGGTGACGTTAAGGCAATGATCGATGCCTTCTCAGGATGGGATGGATCGGTATGACCATCGCCCTACCCAACAGCCTCACGGAGGCTCTCGACTACCGTCGCTCTCACCAGGACGCACTCGTCATCGCCGGTGGAACTGATCTCATGGTCGAAGTGAACTTCAACCGTCGACAGGTTGACGACGTCTTGTCGCTTGCCCGCGTCGAAGAACTTCGTGGTGTGCAGATCGCCAAGGGCAAGAGTGTCCGCATTGGGGCCTCGACCCCTTGGGCACGGCTCGAGACGGGTGAAGTATCGACCCTGCTTCCGGCGTTGGCAGAAGCTGCGAGAACGGTCGGTTCACCACAAATTCGCCAAGCTGGAACGATTGGTGGGAACCTCGGAACCTGTTCTCCGGCCGGGGACGGGCTCCCGGTACTGGCTGCACTTGATGCAGTGATCGAATTGGCCTCGACGGGAGGTGTTCGTCGAGTCAAGTTCGTCGACTTCATGAAGGGACCGAAGCGCAACGACCTGAGGGGCGACGAACTCATCGTCGCAGTGGAAGTGCCCCTCCAGCATTCCTGGCAGGGCTACTCCAAGGTTGGAGTGCGTAACGCAATGGTTATCTCGGTTGCCTCCGCATGTCTCGCGGTCTCGAACGACAACAAGAGTGTGACCATCGCCCTCGGCGCGGTCGGGCCGACGATCATCCGATGTGGCGCGACTGAAGCCTGGATCAAGGAACAAGGATCAGATGTCCGCTCGCTACTCGCAGACGCGCAAGTGAGGACCGAGCTTGGTCAACGGGCTGCGAGTGAAGCCCGACCAATCTCGGATCACCGCTCGACGGCCGACTATCGCCGTCACGCGATCGGAGTCATCGTGTCACGCCTCGCAGAGAGGGCTTCCCATGAGTGAGCAATACACACTTCGAGTCAATGGCAAGTCCATGGACGTACGTGATTCGTGGGCTGGCGAGTCACTCCTATTCGTCTTGCGCCAACGGCTAGGACTTCCCGGGACGAAGGGGGCCTGCGAGCAAGGCGAGTGTGGTTCGTGCACGGTGCTGCTCGACGGTGACGCGGTTTGTTCGTGCCTCGTCATGGCTGCAACCTGCACCTCGAGTGACATCACCACTGTGGAGGGACTCTCCGACGGAGAAGCGCTCACGGACGTCCAGCAGGCCTTCGTTGAAGCTGGCGGCGTGCAGTGCGGGTTCTGTACCCCAGGACTCATCGTGGCGGTGCACAATCTCCTCGAGTCGAACCCTCAGCCGACTGGTACGCAAGTAAAAGAAGCGCTGTCCGGAAACATCTGTCGATGCACCGGATATGGACGCATCTTTGATGCCGTGCAACTCGTCGTATCGCGACGCTCAGGAGCAACGTCATGAGCGTCACGAAGACTCGCCAGCGAGACGTCCTCGGGACGAGCGCACTTCGCCCCGACGGAATTCCCAAGGTGAAGGGATCGTTCGAGTTCTCCTCTGATGCCAACAATGACTCGATGGCGTGGGGCGCGACGCTGCGAAGCCCCCACCCTTCTGCTCGAATCCTGTCCATCGACACCTCTGCGGCGCTGACCATCCCCGGTGTCCATGCAGTCATCACAGCCGCCGACGTTCCTGGCAAGCCGACCTACGGTCTGATCAGTCAAGATCAACCCGTCTTTGCACGAGATGTGGTGCGCTACATGGGCGAGCCTGTTGCCGCTGTTGCTGCAGATCATCCCGAGACAGCGCGTCGTGCCCTTCGGGCAATCGTCGTCGAATATGACGTGATGAAGCCCCTCACCGATCCCGAAGAGGCGATCGCGGGGAATCATCCCCCGATTCACCCCGATGGGAACGTCTTCCGGCACCAGCGCATCATTCGTGGTGATCAGTCACTGGTCGGTGAAGTCATCGTCGAGGACACTTATGAAATCGGCATGCAGGACCAAGCATTCCTGGGATTGGAAGCAGCTCTTGCCCGACCGCTCAGCGGACGCGGGGTTGAACTGATCGTTGCCACTCAGTGGTTGCATGAAGACCGCAAGCAGATCGCCGACTGCTTGGGTCTCCACGAGGACGAGGTATTCCTCACCCTCGGTGGAGTCGGCGGAGCGTTCGGCGCCCGCGAGGACATCAGCCTGCAAGTTCACTGTTGCTTACTCGCATTGACCATCGGTCGGCCGGTCAAGATGCAATATGGACGCGAGGAATCCTTTTTCGGTCACGTTCATCGCCATCCGGCAAAGATCTGGATGCGCCATCACGCCACACGCGACGGGAAGATCCAGCGAATCGAATCGCGCATGGTCTTCGATGGTGGCGCCTACACCAGCACATCTCCTGCGGTACTCATCAATGGCATTACCCATACGCAGGGCCCCTACGCCTGCGACAACGCCACCGTTGATGGATACGCCGTCAGGACCAACAATCCTCCTTGCGGCGCAATGCGAGGCTTCGGCGTCGTTCAGGCCTGTTTTGCACATGAGTCCCAAATGGACAAGTTGGCGGCAGCGTGTGGGCTGTCACCCGTCGAGATCCGGCTGCGGAATGCGATGAAGACCGGTGACCCGCTCATCACCGGGCAACCGGTTGAAAGCGTGGCTCCAGTTGCTCGCTGCATCACCGAAACGGATGCACTCCCCCTTCCGCCTGCGCTGCACACACAAGACCCTCTTGAACTTCCTGGCGGATCAGGTCTGACGACGCAGGCTCACCACGTGGTCCGCGGCATCGGATGGGGCGTCTCCATCAAGAACCTGATGTACAGCGAGGGTTTTGACGACTACTCGACCGCCCGCTGCACTCTGAGCAACGGAAAGGTAAAGCTGAAATTCGCGACGTCAGAGGTTGGCCAAGGGTTCGTCACCCTCGCGCCACAAATTGCGCGTACTTTGCTCGGTGTTGACGACGTCGAAATCGAGCCGATGGACACCGCAGTCGGGAGTGCTGGATCAACCTCGGCTTCTCGTCAGACCTGGATGAGCGGCGGTGCGGTAGACGGGGCATGCCGCGTCGTGCGAGAACGCCTGTTCGAACACGTCGGCCGTACTCATCGCATCGAGCCCATTCGCCTGAGCATCCAGGGCACCGACGTCGTCGATGAGCTCTCAGGCTTCCGGATTTCGGTCGCAGACGCAAGCGAAGGAATCGAATTGTCCCACACGTTCGAGCACCACCACCGCAAGACCGAGGAATTGGACGAAAACGGTCAGGGCAACTGTCACGTCGCGTTCGCCTTCGTTGCGCACCGCGCGGTGGTGGATGTTGACGTTGATCTCGGTCTGGTCAAAGTCGTTCAAATCGCTACAGCTCAGGACGTCGGTCAGGTACTGAACCCACTCTCCGTACTCGGACAGATTGAGGGTGGCATCGCGCAAGGTCTCGGCCTCGCCATCATGGAAGAAATCATCGTGGACAACGGGATCGTGAAGAACCCATCATTCACCGACTATCTCTTGCCAACTGCTCTTGATGCCCCAGATGTCGTTGCCGTCACCATCGAGGAACCAGAACCACAGGCACCTCTCGGAGCTAAGGGTGTCGGAGAACCACCGTGTATCTCAGTGACACCAGCAATTGTCGCCGCGATTCGAGATGCGACGAAGAAGTCATTGAACCGTGTACCGGTTCGACCGTACGATATCTGCCTCTAGACGAGCAGTGATCGAGTCGGCACGGCGCCGATCGCGCCGATCGCATCCGGTTCGCTCTCGAGCGTTTCGAACGGGAAGTCACTGAACTTCACTTCGACGTCCGAACCTTTCAACAGTCTGACGGTCGATTTGCGGGCGCTCGCATCGATTAACGACACCACCTCACCATCCCGACCAGCGCGACCAGTGCGACCAGACCGGTGGATATAGTCCTTCACGTCCTCTGGCAGGTCATAGTGGACGACGAGTGGAACGTCGTCGATGTGAATTCCTCGTGCCGCAACATCGGTTGCCACCATCACCGTCGCAGAGCCTCGCTTGAACTGCTGAAGTGCCTTCTCCCTTTGCGCTTGGGTTCGATTGCCGTGGATGACGCAGGTTGAAACGCCAGCTGCTTCCAGATTCTTGGCCACACGATCCGAACCGTGCTTGGTCCGGCAGAAGACGATCATCTTCTCGTGGGTGGTCGACAGCTTGGTCAGTGCCTTCATCCGATCGTTGCGATCGACGACGTAGAACCGATGTGTGACGTCTCCTCCGTCATCGGGGACTTCGACTTCGTGGCGCACGGGATCGTTCTGGAACTCATTCACCAAACTCTTGATGTCGCCATCCAAGGTGGCTGAAAACAGGAGTGTCTGGCGATCAGCCTTTGCCATGCGCATGATTTTCTTGACGGAAGGGAGAAAGCCCATGTCGGCCATGCGATCGGCCTCATCAATGACGGCAAGGTTGACGTCCTTCAGCGAGACGGCATTGCGTTCGATCAGATCCTCGAGTCGCCCTGGCGTCGCCACCAAGACGGTTGCGGCCCGAGCAAGCTTCACCTGCGGACCATAGGCGGCTCCGCCGTAGACCGCAGCGACCTTCAGTGGCATTCCCTGCACGAGTTTGGCGATCTCTCCAGCGACCTGTGACGCGAGCTCCCTCGTCGGCACCAAAACCAAACCCTGGGGATAGCCGGGTCGACACTTTCCGACCGCCGAGGCGAGAACGATTCCAAACGCGAGTGTCTTGCCACTCCCCGTTGGCGCCTTGCCACAGACGTCCCTTCCAGCAAGTGAGTCGCGTAGCGTCGCCTCTTGGATCGGGAATGGCACGAGGATGCCGCGCGACTCCAGATTCTTGACGATCGATGGCGAGACGCCAAGATCCTTCCAACTCGCTGTCATGTTGCTCCCGTCAATCAGAAATACCTGATTGGCGGCCGAGGACGCGATTCAGATACGCATTGGCGAACATGCCACGAGGATCGATTCGGTCCCGCAACTCGCCAAACTTTGTCAGTTCAGGATAGACACCTGCGAGATACTTTCTGTCCTGAAAGTGGATCTTTCCCCAATGGGGGCGACCCTGATAGTCCATCATGATGGATTCAACGGCTCGAAAATAGGGCTCGTACTCAGTCCCCTTGTACATGTGCACCGCGACGTAGGCAGAATCTCGATTCGTGGCGGTCGACAAAGGGATGTCGTCTGCCCGCACCGCGCGAACTTCCACCGGAAAACTCACACGAAATCCTCTTTCGTCGACCATCCTGATGACACGGTCCAAGACCTCAGGGAGCGCCGCGTATGGAATCGAGTACTCCATCTCGTAGAACCTCACCAAACGCTTGCTTGCAAAGATACGAAAGCTGTCATCGACTCGCTCCTGGCGACCTTGTGACGGCAGTGCCGCCGCAAGCTTGGGTACAAGGGACGGAACGGCGCGACCGACTCTGCACACGGCCCCAAACGCCAGATTCTCCATCACCATCTTGTTCCAAAACGTGGCGACGGGTCGACGATCTGTGCGATCTCTCATCGTTCGGTTGTTGCGCTTCGTCAGAGCCCACCTGGTGTGAGGGATCCAATAGAACTCGAAATGATCGTTGTCTTTCGTGTATTGCTCCCAATTTGTGATGACGTCACGCACGGGCTCTGGCTGTTCGACGGCATGCAAAAGGAAGTTCTCCGCCACATTCAGAGTCACCTCGACAATGATGCCGAGTGCACCAAGTGACACGCGACCGAACTTCCAGATCTCCGAATGCGACGTCGGGGTGCAGGTGATTATCTCGCCGTCACCCGTCACCATCGTGAAGCCAACGACCTGAGTTGCCAAACCACCAAGTCTGAGCCCAGTGCCGTGCGTTGACGTGCTCAAGGCGCCAAGGATCGATTGGTAGGTCACGTCACCCAGATTTGGCATTGCATAACCGAGGTGGTGAAGCTCGACATTCAGGTCAGCAATGGTCGTTCCCGCCCGAACAACGACCGTCGAGTTCTCGCGGTCGACGCTCACGATCCCTGTGAGGTGTTCGAGCGAAACGATGATCTCCTCCGGTCGGGCGATGCCGGAAAAACTGTGTCCCGAACCAACTACCTTGACGGTCTTTGATCCGGCCTTCGCCCGTTTGACGACTTCCACAACATCATCAATCGATCGGATTGTCCCAGAATGCGTGAGGCCCTTTGCAACTTGATTACCGGCCCAGTTCCGCCAGGTCGTCACGATTCGACCTGTTCAGAGCTTCCCAGGGAAATCGCGAGCAATATCCCCGTCAGCACCATGCCAACGACCGCAAGGGAGTTGTAACCGATCGCTTTGCGAATGAATCCACTCGAAAAACCAGCGATGCCACCACACAGACTCATCAGCAGATCGGCGCTCCCTTGAACCCGAACGCGTATCTCCGTGGGAATCGATTCTGACAGCATCCCCGATCCACCGACGATGCCGAAGTTCCACCCGATACCAAGCAACAGCAGTCCCGGCCACAACAACGTCGGCGAATCGCCGGCAAGGCTCGAAAACGCTGATGCCACGATGAGCACGACCGCTCCAACCTGGATTGCAAGACGTCGCCCATACGTGTCCGAGAAACGACCAATGAGTGGACTGAAGGCATACATACCCGCCACATGGAGCGAGACGATGAAGGCACTTACCGACTCGTGCCCATGGATCTTGAGATGAACGGGGGTCATCGTCATCACCGCCACCATCGTCATATGGGAGAGCACCATTGCGAACAATGCCAAGCGAGATGTGCTCGAGTGTCGAAGTGGCACCAGAACGTCGGAGAACGAGCGCTTTGGCCCATCGGAGCTCCCCAATCGGCCCGCCACCTCGAGGGGATCCGGACGCAGACGAATCCAGACGTTGACGAGAGAAAAGGTGAAGAACAGTCCAGAAAAGACCCACGGCCCTGTGTAGATATTCCATCCGAACAGAACCTCACCCGCCCGCTCTGCAGGCTTGATCAGGATCGGACCGCAGACTGCTCCGAACGTCGATGCGAACAGCACTCTACTCATCGCCTTCCCGCGGTGTTCAACTTCTGCGAGATCGGTCGCTGCGTAACGCGCCAAAAGATTGGAAGCTTGACCGTTACCGAAGAGGAACAATCCAACCATGAAAATCCACAACGTCGACGTCTCGACGCCGACTCCGGCGATGAGCCCACCGATGAGTGCAAGACCGTAGCCGAGTGCCAAACCTTTTCGACGTCCACGAACACTCATCAACCGAGCGAGCCACTGAGCCATGAACGCTGTCCCTACGGTGACGGTCGCGGTCGCCATACCCCCCAGGGCCGTCTCTTGACCAAGGATGTCCTGAATGACGAACGCCCCCACCGTCACAGCCGCAGAAAGTGCAGCCGAACCGACGACCTGACCAGCAGTGAGGACTCGTAGCGTGCGACGTTGAATTGCCGCGATGTCGTGCACGTAGGTCACTGTGGCTCCTGGTGCAACCACAGCGTGTCGGCGTCAGAACGTGGACTGATACGTGAAGCACATACCACAACCCGTTCTCCCGGATTGGTCAATCCCCTCGAGCGAGCTTCCTGTAACGCTGACGCAATTGCCCGATCGACGTCGCCCTCGCGACTCTTGACGAGGGGCACGACTCCACGAACGATCCTCAATTGACTCGCAACCGAAGCGGTCGGCGTGATGGAGATAATTGGGCAGCTCGGTCGGCACGCGGACAACAGTCGCGCGGAGAAACCGGTGTACGTCAGCGAAATGATCCACTGAGCGCCAACACGCTTTGCCAGAGCCGCTGCCGCAGCAGTCACCGCGGCCTCCTCTGGGTGCGCATCAGCAAACAGATTGGGCATCGACACGTTGCCTTCAGCCTCTTCCACGATCCGCGCCATTGCCTGCACGGCGCCGAGAGGGTCGTGACCGATCGCAGTCTCGCCCGACAACATCACCGCATCGAATCCGTCCAAGACTGCGGTTGAAACATCCGCAACCTCTGCTCGCGTTGGGCGGGATTTCGTCGTCATCGACTCGAGCATCTCAGTGGCGCACACGCTCACCTTCCCTGCCACGATCGCCGTACGCGCGATTCGGTGCTGGGCTGCCGGAACCTCCACATATGGCATTTCGACGCCGAGGTCTCCTCGCGCAGCCATGACGCCATCCGCCACCTCAAGAATCTCATCCAACAGATCGAGGGCCTGTGGTCGCTCGATCTTGGCAACGACCATCGGACCATCACCGAGGATGGTCCGTGCCCTCCGAACATCGTCAGAAGTCTGCACGAACGACAATGCGACAAAGTCGATACCGCTCTCTCGAGCCACTTTCATGTCTTCGCGGTCCTTGTCCGAAAACAGTTCGCCTTGTATCAACGTGTCAGGAAGGTTGACACCCTTGTTCGCGATCAGGCGACCACCTTTGACGACCCGACACACCAGTCCGAGATCGCTGACCGATTCGACACGCGTCTCGATTCGACCGTCATCAAGCAGCAGCCGTTGTCCGCTCGTGAGCGAACGCAATCCACCGTTTCGGTGCAGCACCTCGAGACCGAGCGTCGAAAATTCGAAAACGGCGCGCGCCCCGGCTTCGAGCGTTATCTCTTCTCCCCCGTAGCGCATCTTCGGACCCTGGATGTCGACCAGGATTCCTGCTTCAGGACATGCTTCGCGAACCATCCCAATGGTCTCAACAAGCTTCGATGTCGACAGGTGCGAACAATTCAGACGAAAGACATCGGCACCCGCTTCGTGGAGTGCAACTACGGCGTCAGGACCCGAAACTGACGGGCCCAGAGTTGCAATGATCTTGGTCTTGCGCACGATCAAGTATCGCAGTTCTACTGGTGTCGAAGGGGGGACTTGAACCCCCACGCCCTTTCGAGCGCCAGCCCCTCAAGCTGGTGCGTCTGCCAATTTCGCCACTTCGACGTGGACTTGATTCTACCGAGTGATTATGCGAGCAACATCCCCAGCGCGACGACGGTAAACAACCACACCAACGCCAACACAGTCGTGATTCGGTTGAGGTTGCGCTCTGCCGCTGCCGAACCAAGTGCTGCGGATCCTCCGCCCCCGAACATGTCGCTGAGTCCGCCACCACGACCGCTGTGCAGGAGCACACCGACGACCATCGCAATCAGCGACAACACGTTGATGACCAAAGTGACTGCGGTGACGAAAGAACGCATGGAATCAGGCTATCTGTGTCACTCGGGGAAATGGCAGGCCACGCTCTGGCCGGAGCCCATCGCCGTCAAAACCGGCGTCTCTTGCGCGCACTTCTCGGTCGCCTTCCAACACCGCGTACGGAAACGGCATCCACTCGGCGGATCGACCGGAGAGGGCACGTCTCCCTCCAACATGATTCGACGACGAGACCGCTCGACGGTCGGATTCGGGAGTGGCACCGCGGACAACAACGCCTTGGTGTACGGATGGCGAGGATTCGTGTAAATGGACTCCTTGTCACCAATCTCAACGATTCGACCCAGATACATCACTGCCACCTTGTTGGCGATGTGACGAACCACGGAGAGATCGTGGGCGATGAAGATGTACGACATACCAAGGCGTTCCTGGAGATCCTCGAAGAGGTTGACGACACCGGCTTGGATACTGACGTCCAACGCCGACACTGGCTCGTCAAGCACGATCAGATCGGGATCGAGCGCAAGAGCGCGAGCAATTCCGACTCGCTGGCGCTGTCCTCCCGAGAATTCGTGAGGGAAGCGCTTGGCATGGTCAGGGGCAAGGCCGACCAACTTCAACATCTCCGCAACGCGCTCTTCATGATCACCAGCCACGCCTTGAACGACCAACGGCTCGGCGATCGAGGAGCCGACCGTCATCTTCGGGTCGAGCGAGGCGAAGGGATCCTGAAAAACGATCTGTAGTCGTCGTCGCAGTGGCCGCATCTCTTCGAAGGACAACTTGGTGATGTCCTTTCCATCGAACTCGATCGATCCGCTCGTTGCTTCGAGCAGGCCCATTACGCAACGCCCGACGGTCGTCTTGCCCGAACCGGACTCACCGACGATTCCGAGCGTCTCGCCCTTGTTCAGCGAGAACGACACATCGCTGACCGCCTGAACGATCCGCTTCGTGCGACGAATTCCCGAATTCGAACGAAGTTCGAAGTTCTTGACGAGTCCCTCAACACGCAACAGCTCAGCCACGACCGCTCCTTTGAGCAAGTTCAACGGCTACGGCCTCAGCTCGCAGACATGCAGTAGCCGACGACCTGAACGCGCGAATGTCCGGGATGGACGCTTCACACTCGCTCGTCACGAAGCTGCAGCGGGGAGCAAAACCACAACCCGGTGGCGGAGCAAGCATGTTCGGCGGGAAACCGGTAATGGGAGTCAAGCGGCGCTGGCCCTCATGTGGCAGCGATGCGAGCAGTCCTTGGGTATAGGGATGTGTTGGGTGAGCAAAGAGCTCGTCTACGGTTGCGCGTTCGACATTGCGGCCTGCATAGAGCACATTAACCCGATGTGCCACGCGTGCGATGACTCCGAGATCGTGCGTGATGAGCACCACTGCCGTCTTGAAACGATCCTGAATTCGCTGGATCACTTCGAGGATCTGCGCCTGAACCGTGACATCAAGAGCCGTCGTCGGTTCGTCGGCGATCAATACCTTGGGATCATTCGCGATCGCCATCGCGATGACGACTCTCTGACGCATACCACCCGAAAACTCGTGCGGGTATTGAGCGGCTCGATCATCAGGTTGTGGTATTCCGACGATGTCAAGCAACTCCACAGCGCGCTTCCACGCCTCGCTGTCCGTTGCATTCGAATGCGCCTGGATCATCTCGACGATTTGGTCACCGACACGATGAACGGGATTCAACGCCGACAACGGATCCTGGAAGATCATCGACATTGACTTTCCGCGTACGGATCGGATGACCTTCGACGAGGCCCCGATCAGTTCTTGGCCGTCGATCGTGACGGATCCAGTGATCCGAGCCTTTGACGGGAGCAGCCCCATTGCAGCAAGGAAGGTCACGGACTTACCCGAACCGGACTCCCCGACCACGCCCATCAGTTCGCTGGCCTCGACGTCGATGTCGATACCTCGAACGGCCCTCACCTCTCCGAGCGCCGTCGGGAACGTCACTTGCAGATTCTTGATCGACAAGACGCTCATCATTCGCCTCTGTCGAGTCGTGGATCAGTGGCGTCGCGCAATGCGTCGCCGATGAAGTTGATGCACAGTGCAATGACGACCAGCGCCGTACAGGGAAAGACCGCAATCCACCAGTAGCCGGTCTGCACGGCACCCTTTGCGGCGCCAACCAAGATGCCGAGCGAAGTCGCACCGTCTCCGGCCTGCGGCCCGTAGCCAAAGAATGCGAGCGTGGACTCGGCGATGATCGAGCCCACCACCGAAAAGGTCAAGGCGACCATGATCGGACCGATCGAATTCGGCAACAAGTGTTTCATGATGATGTACTTGCGGCTCGCACCAACGGCTCGAGCGGCCTCGATGAACTCACGCTCCTTCAGCGAAAGCACCTGGCCACGCACCACGCGCGCCACACCCATCCAGCCGAACAACGCCAGCAGAAAGACGATGAACCGAATCGACGTCTTGTCCCCAATGACATACGTCAACCAGGACACTGCTCCGATGGTGTTGCGGACCACGAGCAGAGCAACAAGGAAAGGAAATGCAAGGAACAGGTCGGTCACGCGCATCACGACATCGTCGAATCGACCACCGCGGAAGCCAGCGACTGCTCCGATGACACACCCCAGCGCCACCGAAATGATGGCGCTGAAGAATCCGATGATGAGCGAGACCCGCATGCCATAGATGAGGCGGCTGTAGAGATCTCGACCAATGTCATCAGTGCCCAACCAGGCAATCGACTGTGGTGGCAGGAACGAGTTCGGTGGCTTGCGAACAGATTGATTCACCCCGTATCGCGCAGTGAGCGGCGACAAGATAACGAACAACACGAGCACGAAGAGAATCAACGTGCACACCACGGCCGCTTTGTGCGAGACGAAACGCCGAAACGCCATCTGACGCGGGGAGATGCTGACGAGCTCAGTCAAGACGAATCCTTGGATCGAGATAGGCGTACGACACATCCGCGATCAGGTTGAAGATCAGCACTGATGCCACGACGAGGACCATCCACGGCATTAGGAGCGGGAAGTCCCCTTGGTCGAATGCGCGAAGGAAATATCGACCCATCCCCGGATAGTCGAAGATGTTCTCGGTGATGATCAAACCGCCGATGATTGCACCGACGTCGAGAGCGGCGATCGTGACGACCGGGATGAGTGCATTTCGCACACCATGACGGAAGAGCACGCGGCGCTCGCTGATGCCCTTCGAGCGGGCCGTGCGCATGTAATCACTGCTGAGGACATCGAGGAGAGAGGATCGCATGTAACGGCTGTACGTTGCGATCACCTGGATCGCGACGACAATGGTTGGCAGCGCCATGTGCTTCAACATGAGAAGCGGGTCGAAGCCGGTGTGGCCTGGCGGATACACGCCCGATGTCGGAAAGAGCGAACTACCAAACCAGCGTCCCCAGTAGACGGCGAACAAGAGCTGAAGCAGGATCGCCGAGATGTACGGCGGCACGGAGATGCCCACGAATGCGGCAGTGTTGACCGCCACGTCTCGCTTTCCGCCGGGCTTGAGCGCGGCAAAGATTCCGACGAGCAAACCGACCGAAATGCCGACGAGGCTCGCCAACGTTCCGAGTCGGACGGTGTTGGCCATCGCGTCCTTGAGCGCGGGGAACACTTCCCTGCTGCCCTTGATGGATCGCGGCCAGTTGAACGTAACGAAATTCTTGAGCCAGTTCAGGTATCCGAGAACGTAATTGTCGGAAAGTCCATTGAGGCTCTTGTATTGCTCGAGCTTCGCGCGTGTCGCGCGAGGATTGATGCGCTTGTAACTCTCGAGCGGATCCGTGCCGAGGCGCAGTGCCATGTACACGAGGAACGTGACGAGCAAGAGGGTCGGGATCGCCCACAACAGGCGACGACCGATGAACCGAGTCACGCCCGATTCCCCATTCTCACGTCCCCCTCTGAAATGAAAAAGATTGCCACTTGCGCAGACGGTGCGCGAGCGATGTCCTGAGACACCACCCGCGCACCGTTCGTGCGTACTACCGAACTACCGATTGACGGTTTAGAGCACCTCTACGGTTGCTTCGCCGGCCAACAGGTTGGTCACGACGTAACGTCCGTCATTGGTGGTCGCATACGCGCCCGGCATGAGCGGGAATGCGGTCGTCCACACCATCCACGAGGAGTTTGCACACTCGGTGATGGGGTTCAGACACTCTGGCCACTGCTCGGCGCCGATGACAACCTGACCGTCTCCATCAACGTCCGTCCACTGGTGGAAGTTGATGAATGCGGTGTAGTTGTTGAGCTCAGCATCGAGCGGACCGCCGACCTTGTCCGTGCGCCAGAAGCCCGACTTCGGGAACTGGAACAGCGGCAGGAGGACGTGGTCCTGTGCCATCAACGTGAGAACCTTCTTGATGTTCTCTGCGCGGACAGTCGGATCGACCTCAACGTCCGAGGCGTGGAGCAGGTCCGAAGCCTCGGTGTTGCACCAACCCTGGGTGTTCTGGCCGATGTTGCCATTGGCCTCGGTCGGGATCTGGTCACAGGCGAACGACGAGGTCAGGTACGCAGGATCCGGCGGAGCGGTCGAGATGTACATGGCCATGTCGTAGTCGAGGGCTGGGAGCCGCTGCTGGAAGTAGCAGGCTGCGTCACAGTTGTCTGCGACGACATTGAATCCGGCTGCCTGAAGGAGCGGAATCAAGAATGCCTGGGTGTTCTCGCGACGGGTGTTGCCCGTGTTGATGATCCAGCGGATCTTCGGAGCCTCAGCTCCATCCTTGGCCCAGAAGCCTTCGGCGTTCTTTTCCCAACCTGCGTCCTCGAGGAGCTTGGCAGCACCCTCTGGGTCGTAGGAGTTCACGAACTCGTCACCGTTGCAGTACTCACCAGGAGTGATCGGACCACACTGCAGGAGCGTTGCGCTCGCTGCGATGGGGATGTAGATCTGCTGGAAGACCGCGTCGCGATCGATGGACTTCGAGAAGGCCTCGCGGAAGGTCGAGTCAGCGAACGGGCCACACTTCTGGTTGAAGTAGAAGGCCTCGTAGTCGCCACCGAACTGCACCGAGGACGAGATGTTGTCCTGGGCGATTGCTTCTTCGATGCCGCCGTAGTACTGCGGGTAGATGAAGTCGACTTCGCCAGCCTTGATCGATGCGATCTCGGTGTCGCTGTCTGCCTTCGGAACCATGACGACCTTTTCGCTCACGGCCTTGTCGGTGCCCCAGTAGTTCTCGTTCGGAACGAACACTGACTGCTCTGGGCTCCACGACTGCAACTTCATCGCACGACCCGAGAACGGAATCATGTCTGCGAAGTCACCCGACACGTCGGAGGTGTTCTCAACTGCGGCTGCCTTGAGGAGCGCGCCGAAGAGACCCTTCCACGGTGCATAGACCGACTTGAAGGTCACGACGACCTGCTTGTCACTCGCACCTGCTTCGATGCTCGTGATCTGGTCGTAACCAGTCGTCGAGATCGAGCCTGGGGTGTTCAAGCTGGCTTCCCACGTTGCCGTGAAGTCGGCAACGGTGATCGGCGAACCATCGTCCCACACCGCAGCTTCTGCGATGTCGTAGGTCACCTTCATGCCGTTGCTTGCTGATTCTGGCTTGGCGTAGTCGTAGGCGCGAGTTGCACAAGCATCCAAGCTCGTGTAATCGCCACCATCGCTGGCGCCTTCGCTCGAGTCATCGCCGCCGCCGCACGCCGCCACAACCAGTGACAACGCTGCGAAACCAGCAACAACTCTTGCGAGTTTGTTGGTTTTCTTCACTCTCGACCTCCCCGTCGAATAGGTGGGGGCGAACCCCCAAAGTCGCATGGACATCTGGCCCACACGTGTGACGACAGGCTACCAGTCCCCTGA
>VFQS010000518.1_pt1 | contig 41989 bp, 44 predicted proteins | sample 3512361 | NCBI WGS metagenome assembly VFQS01 (sample SAMN10412375, study PRJNA504923) | tailings metagenome | isolation source: Relicate 1 Philex TSF3 active mining | place: Philippines
TTCACTATCGCCCTCATTTTCGGTGTAAAACCGTCAAATATGCCTGTCAAGTTATGCCCTTCAGCCTTAACTGACACACGTTGGCCAAAAAAAAACTGTAAAGGATCCGATATCACATCTGTTGTGGTTCTTTTGGGTTCCAACGGGCTGACGCAACTTAATAAAAATGCGTTTACGTAACCAGGTTGCGGTTTAAACGGATTTTCCCCTTCAATTTTAACAATAGCTCTCATTTCAGGTGTAAAACCGTCAAATATACCTTCCAAAACGCGACCATCTATCTTTACTGACACGCGCTGACCAAAAAAATACTTAAGACAATCATATGTATGATCATTAGCCATGGCTCTTGAAGTCATGGCATTACTCCATTTATATTAATGGGTTTCAGGGTATTTATTTATTTCAATTTTTTACTATAAAAACTTTTATTTATAATTAAAATATAAAGATATATAAGATATATAAATTAACTAATACATCATTTTTCAAAATTCTATTATTTTTTAATTTGAATATTTATTAACTAAATATGACAATATACATTCATTCATTATATTTTTACTATAAAAAGGTATAGATGATTTCATACCATATATTGGGGCTAAATTTTCAGTATATTTAATATTATTTTTATTATTAATAAAATTTTTTATTTCATCTACTAATAGATCAATTAATTTTTCATTATGATTTTTTGTTATGCATATATGTATTCCAGGTGGATTTTGTAATGCATTTAAATTATATCCTTTTTCAATAAGATAATCATATAGTTTGTATGTATCTTCTTTTAAACTAAAACAAACTATATGTAAATCTAATGGATATACGTAACAAATATTTTTTAATTTTTCATATGTATATTTTGCAAGAAAAATTATGTAATTTGAATATTCTTGATATTCTTTAAAACCACGTGATAAAAATCCAACCCACGCTTGTGCAACTAATCCACCACTTCTAGAACCTAATATTGTTGGAGATACATATAATCCACCATCCCAATCTGAGCTCACAAAATATTGATATTTTAAATAATTTTTATTTTTATAAAGTATGCATGAAACACCTTTTTGTGAATAACCATATTTATGTAAACATATAGATATACTTGTTACACCTGCTACGTTAAATGAAAAATTACCTCTATTTTCTTGAAACATCCAAATAAAACCCCCTAAACATGCATCGACGTGAACAGGTATTCCTTTTTTCATCATTACAGGTGCTATATTTAATATATCATCCATTATGCCATAACCATAAGATGGTGCAGATAATATAACACAAGCTGTATACTGATTTATTTTTTTTAAAATATCATTAACTTTTATTCTATGTTCAAGATTAGATTTAATTTTTATTAAATTTATATTAAGATAATGACAAATTTTATCAATGCTACAATGAACAGTATCTGATACGATAACATTTATTTTATTAGGATTAGTATTAATCATATCTCTGTAAGTTTTAATGGCTAAAAATAAACTCTCAGTTCCACCATTTGTTATGGATCCACATTGATTATCTTCGTTGTTTAATAATTTACTAATCATTGTAATTAAATTTTTTTCCATAAATACTACTGAATTAAATAAATCAGTATGCATAGGATTTGTATACGAGTATAAATTATAAGCAATATTCATTATTTCTTTATGTTTACTTGTCTCAACATCATACATTGTTCCACTTAATAATTTGGGTTTGGGATCTAATTCTTTTAATGTATATAAATATTTTATTAATAAATCTTTATTATATCCTGTTGAGGGAATAGTGTTTATATTAAAGTTATTATTTACATTAATGACATAATCTAATTTTTCAACAATTTTATTGTAGTAATTATGTGTTTCTATATCATTGTTTTTTTTTATTTTATTTATTTCGTTATCTATTTTATTTTTTATTATTGGTATACTTCTCCATAAAAATTGTTTATTTTTTTTTTTATAAAAATAATAAGAATAAGATAATATTATTATACTTATAGTTCCACTTAAAAATAAATTTATTTTATTCATTTATTATAATTATATTATATTATTTTAAAATCTAAATATAATTTTTCAAGTAAATCATAATAATAGAATTAAATTATATAAAATTAAAAATAATTTTAATTACAACTTATAAAATAAAACCAAAATTTACAAAAAATATATATTTAATATATAAATATTATATATATGGATAATATTTTTATAATTCTTGTATGTTGTTGTTTAATTTTATTAGTATTATATTTACTATTTCTTTCACAAAAAGAAACTTTTAAAACTGTTTCTACAACTACACAACCACCAACAACTCCACCACCACAAACAAATAGTTATGGTTCTCAAGCAACTAGTTATGGTTCTCAGCAAACGACTACAAGTACACAACCACCAACAACTACAATTACACAACCACCAACAACAACTAGTTATGGTTCTCAGCAAACAACTACAACTACACAACCACCAACAACTCCACCACCACAAACAACTAGTTATGGTGGCCGGTAAATTTTACAAAAACTACACCACAACCTATAGATTCAAACGATAATTCTTATTATTGAGCTAGTATTTGTTTATGAGATTAAAATCCTAATTATATGTTAAATATATGCACTTAATCATGTAATCAAATAAAATATGGTCAGGAGGATCATTAAATCCAATTTATATAATAGCTAAATTAGTTCAAGTGCTGTTAAAAATGTAAATGACTTTTTTCTGGTCTTTTCTTTATACCTTTTTCACTTAAAAGTAGGATACTTATTTTTTATATAAAAAATAAGTTTATTTTGCCTAACTAAAAATTAATTTTTACAAAATGAATCAAAAATCACATAATTTACAATAATATGTATATTCTTTTATTCTTTCTTCTTTTGTTGAATTATAATATAAAAATGTATTTTATAGTTTGTTATATTTTTTATGTTTATAAACACTTCTATAATAATTATTTTAGTTTTTCCAAATCTGCTTGATTTATATTTTTAAAACTACTCAAAGTTAAGTCTATAATTGGTTTTAATGTACTAATTAGTACGTCAGTACTTAAGGAACTATACATTCCTTTTAATGCTAACTTTATTGCTGGTTTTGTCATCATATCTAATGGTAATTTATCAACTAATTTACCAATTAATTCTTTTACTACATTAATTTGTTTTTTTAATTCTTCCTTTATTTTTTTTTCATCAGATAATGGCTTTAAAACTACTAATAAATTATATATTTTTTTTTCTTTATCATGTTTTTTTAATAATTCTATTATAATATCTTTTGATTTTTCTTTAAATTTATTTACAATTTTATTTAAATTTTCTTCAAAAACTCCTCCGTATTGTAAATATAAATATTTCCCTTTATATTTTTTATACTTACTATAGTAATCAATACTACTCATTATATTATATATATATTAATTATAAAAAAATAAAAAAATAAATAAAAATTTATTTTTTTGATAAAAAATCTTTACTAAAACTATTTTCATATATGTATTCACCAAAACCATCATCACCGCAATTATAACATATTTCCTCATTATAATCAATTGATGCACCACACGAAATACATGATTTATATTGCCGAAGTTGATCCATAATATTATTACCTAAATAAATAATAATATATTTTCAATTTTTATTAAGTTTATATATAATAAATTATTCTCTTTTAATTTTTCTTTTTGTATCTTTTACAATCAATAACATATTTTTAAAATCTATAAACGTATCATCTTCTAAGTAAAAAATAGGATTTTTTATAAAATAAGACTTATATATAGTAAACACTTGATAGAGTTCTTCTATTTTAGCAGGATCTAACATTTTTTTCCATTCATTCTTTTCTTCTTCTAACATCCATTTTACTTCAGAAATTTTTATTTTTTCTAAAAATATTCTCTTTATTTTCCTATTTGTAGTTGTATTATCTATGTTGATAGTAATAAATTTCATGGTTTTATAATCAATAAAAATTTTGGGTTCAATAGTTGTTAATACTGAAGAGTTTAATAATTTTGCTGTTTCTAAATATTCTTGATAAGAATTCTCTATTTTATTACTGTCTTTAGATTTTTCCCAATAATTAAATTTATCTTTACGTTCATTAAAAATAAACCAATTTATATAATTTTTATTAATATTTAAATTTATTTTTTGTCTTTCATCAGTATCGCTATTTGTAATATTAGTTATTTTATTTTCATTATTATTAGGATTGGGTTCTTTTGTCTTAATTAAATTTCTTGTTTTTCTTGATTTATAATCAGAGTCACTAGAACTACTAGAACTACTACTTGAATCGTATGATTTCTTTGTTGACAATTTAGTTAAAATAGATAAAGGTTGATTTGGTATTATATTTATTGGTATATTTGGATAAGTTGATATTGATTGACTTTGATTTAATATAATTGTATCATATTCAATAATATTATATTGAGATAGTAATCTCATATCATCTAAAATAATATTTTTAAATATTAATTGTTGTTGAACTGGTATAATTCCAATTTTTTTATAAATTATATTTTTAAGATTATAAACATAATCGTTTTTATTTATATATACTATAAATACATTAGTTGTATATTTTATATATAACATTATCAACTTATTATTTATTATTGGTGAAATTGGTAAAGAAAATCCAGGTTTTTTATATATAGTTAAATAATAATAACCATTAAAATCTTCTTTACATGATCTTAATTTAAAACTATAATTACTATATTGTGGATCACTAGAATTATATATTCCATTTGGAATATTATATGATAAATTAGGACCACAATTTATATTATATTTAAGAACTTGTTGAGCAGTTAAAACCATTTCATATCCAATTAATGTATCAGGTATGTACCCACCAGTCATCACATTAATTGATTCTCTTTTTTCTACTTTATCTTTTAAAAATAAATATTTTTTTTTATATTTTAAATATCTATGTTTATAAGACATATATAAATATAGATTATAAAATAAATTATAAAAAATTTAATTATTTATATTATTCATAATTAAATTATCTATTTTCTTGCACATTTTTTTGCAGATTTACTCATGGTAGTTTGTGGTCCCATGGTAGTTTGTGGACCCATTGTAGTTGGCATATCCATCATTGGTGGACGCATTGTAGTTGGCATATCCATCATTGGTGGACGCATGGTAGTTGGCATATCCATCGTTGGTGGACGCATGGTAGTTGGCATATCCATCATTGGTGGACGCATGGTAGTTGGCATATCCATCATTGGTGGGCGCATGGTAGTTGGCATATCCATCATTTGTCGTCCCATAGATTGATTATTTTGATCACCATATGATATAGATCCATCCATAGAATTTGATGATGACATTGATTGTGAAGAATTATTTAAATTATTACCATATGATTGGTAATTCATCATATCCTCAGATTTAGATAACATCATATTAGGAGACATTGTTGTTTGAGATGACATCATATTACCAGACTTCATTCTTTGAGGAAAAATTATTTTTTGAGATTGCATCGTATCAGAAGACATTTGTGTTCGAGGGGTCATCATATTAGGAGACTTAGGAGACATTGGTTTTCGAGAGGTCATCATATTTGGAGACATTGTTGTTTGAGGTGGCATCATAAGAGGAGACATTGTTGTTTGAGGTGGCATCATAGGAGGAGACATTGTTGTTTGAGGTGGTATCATAAGAGGAGACATTGTTGTTTGAGGTGGAATATTATTTAATATAGGTACGTCATTTTTAGAAGAATTACCTTTTATTTCTCTATAAAGAGTTTCTTCTTTTAAATTTAATTTTACAGGTAATATTTCGTTATCAATATCACAAATATCTGAATTACTTAATTGATCTAATTTAATATGAATTCCAGGTAAATTTTCTGTTCCATTATGATTTATTTCAAATAAAATATCTTTATAGGGTAAATATTTATTTAAAATATTTGTAAAAGTATTTCTAAGATATTGATAATTTTCTAATTTAAGTAAATTACCATTCTCATCAAATAACATTGTATTTTCTAATATAGATTTAGCCATATCAAATGTAATTTTTCCAATCATTTCTGGTAATTTTAATTCAACATCGGACATATTTATATTATTTTTTTCTAAATCCTTTTCTAATGCCATATTTAATAATGCAATTGAAGAATTTGTTATATCAGTTGAAGTTTTAATGTCACAATCTTGTAATATATATTTACATATTAAATCTTGTTGTAAAAATGAAATTATATATTTTTTAAGTTCATCTGATTGTTTAAATTCACCTGTGTGGACCATTTCTGTAATTATTAGTTTTGCTTGATTTTCTACTACTGATGATAAAAATCTTGGAATTAATGCATTAATTTCTTTTATATTTAATTTATTTTTTTCTTCTGATATAACAGTTTTTACTAATTTTTGTATTTGATCAATTATACTATCAAATAGGTAACTTAAAAAAGATGAGTTTAATGTTAATGAATATTTTATATCATTTTTTGGATCTTCTATATCTTTATAATTTAAATTTACCGATACTGTTCTTTCATTTTTAACTTCTTTGTTTTCAATTGTACGGTTTTGCATATTGTTTATATAAATTATAACCAATACTACTACAAGAACTATTAAAAGTGTGAAATTCATTTATATATAAATATAAATATATAATAAATTTTAATAATTAATTTTTATTTAATAACTTCTTATTTATTATACTTAATTTTTGTTTAAAATTATATCTTTTTTATTATATAATAATAATTTTATATATTCTTCTGCTTGCTCTCTTAAATATATTCTACGTTCAATTTCTTTTTTTGATAATAATTTTCCATCATCATCTTGTTCATCACTATCAAAATCTTTAATTAATTCCATAATTTTTAATCCATTTTCAATTTTACTTTTTTTCCGTATATTTAATATTTCTTTATCATTTATTTCATCATATTTATTCTCACTAAAATTTATTGATTTTTCTAATAAATTTGATGTTATATTATTACTAGGAGTTAATAACCAATCTTTTCCATTATATACCATTATTTTTTCTCTATTTATATCTGATATGTATATATTTTTAAATTCTGGATACTTTTCATTAAAGTGAATACCTTCAATAATTTTTTCAGGTATTTTAGCTCCCGTGCATTTTAAAAATGCATCATAAAATACCTTATCTTCTATTTTACTTAAATCTTCTTTACCATGTTGAATAATTATTGTATTATTAATTATTCCATTATTTAAATTTTTAATATTTTTGTTATTTTGAATATTTTTACTATTTTTTTTCTCATTTTCTAATAAAACAATTTTGTTATTTAATTGTTGATTTTCTTTTTCTAATAATTCAACCCTTTGTAATAATTCTTTAAATATTGCTTCTTTTTCTTGAATTTCTTCTTTACGTACTTTACATCTTTCTATTAAATGACGTTTAAAATTATCTATTCTAGAAAATGTCTTATCACAAAAATTACATTTATAATTTTGTTTTAATATCTTATTATTTAATGAATTATTGGAGGAATTTGGAGGAATTTTGGAGGAATTTGGAGGATTATTGGAGGAATTTGGAGTAAATTCAGCTTGTATCTGATAACATGGTTTTTTTTTATTTTGTACATGGTCGATGTAATTACTTTTTTTATTAAAATTTTTATTGCAAAATGAACATATATAATTTACCATAAAAAAAATTTATTATATAATTAGTATTATATATTAATTTTAAATTATTTTATTATTTATAATTTTATTATAAGCTTAAAAAAAGCTGAAAAAGCTGAAAAACAGCTGAAAAATAGCTGAATTTTACTCCAAAAAAAAATATTATAATTGAGAGAGAGTCTGTATAAAAAAATAAATGCTAAAAATTTAATTTTATTTTATAAATTATATTTTGATTTTAGTTGTAAATATTTACTTTTATATTTTAAATATTTATATTTTTTTTCTCGATAGCTTAACTTCTCAAATAATTTAGCTTTATCTTTTACTGAACTATTTTCTTGATTATCAATAGTTTCTTCAGATTTTACTTTTTCTTTTTTATTTTCTTGTTTTTCTTCTTCAATTATAATATTTTTTAACTTATTTTTAATTAAATCTTGTTTAATTTGAATATTTTCAGTTGTTTCATTTATATTTAAAGTATTATCAACTTTATTTATTTTACACAAATATTCCTTTAAATCCTTTTGTGGATCTTCTCTTTCAATTGATATTATGTCATTGTTTAATACATTAGTTGTTGGTATTGGGTCTAAATCTATAGTTATATTATCAAGATTAAAAGTTTGTAAAAAATTAATTATTTTTACATTTTCTCTGTTATATTTGTGAAATTCTGCATCTTTTTTTAATTCAATAATCTGTTGTGGAGTAATTGATACACTACTTAAAGTCTCATTAATTTTATTAAAAATTTTTTTTAATTTTTTAATGTTTTCATTTAATTTAAGTTGATCTATTTCTTTTTGAATATTAAAACATGATTTGTTAAAAATTGATAATTGATTCTCTATACTTTTAATTCTTTCTAAGATTTGCTTAGTATTTAAACCATCTAATGATGTTTCTAAATTAATTTCAAAATTTTGTAGACCACAATTAGTTGTAAATGTATATAAAGTACTTGATTTATCTTTTGATAATTTTAAATTAAAATAATTTTCTTGATAATTATAATTTATGATTTCCATTATATTATAAAATTTTTGAACAGCTCTTAAATAATATAATTTATTTAATGTACAATTTATATTTTTATAAATTGTTACATCTGGTGTTGGAAATTTTTTATTGTAAATATAATTTACTCTTAATTTTTTAAGAAATTCATTATTATATTTATCCCCAAAACTCATTTCTAAAATTTTTTTCTCTAATAATTTTAATGCATCTGATAATATTGTATCATTATAATTATTGTAAGTCTCTACGTTTTCTAATTTACTAAATAATTCTTTTAGTTCACTTAAAATAATATCTATACAATTTTTATCATCATTATTACTCAATTCAATTAATTTATTTTTTTGTTCTTCAGTTAACTTTGTTATCATAAAAAAATCCTTATATAAATTAAAATTTTCAAGTTTTTTATTTATAAAATTAAATTCATTAGTAGTTATTAATCTATTCATTTCTGAAATGTTTTTTAGTTCTTTATCATTTGGTGTTTTTATATAAAATTTATCCCTTACTTCTTTAGATTGTGTTTGTCTTACTAAAATTTTTTGTGATGATAATTTTAACCATGAATTTAATATTTTTAATAAATGATCTTTAACTGAAATTTTATTTATTGTATTAGTTTCGTTATCTAATATATCAATTAAAGTATTGTCATTGAATAATACAGCAAAATATATTTGAGCAGCTAAATATGTGGGATCAAAATTTTGTTCATTATTTTTTTTTAATAAATAAGTTAATGCTATTCTAATTGTAATCTCGCACGGATTTGCGTATCCTCCTTTTTGATTACTTAATAAATAATTTATAAATCTCATTATTATAATATAATAATGATAAATTTAAAAAAACTTAAATAAAAATAATAAAAAAATTAAAACTATAGTAAAATATCTATATTTTTTATATAAATTAAATATTTTTGAAATACAATCTGATAAATTGGTATGATTATTAACCCAAAAACAAAAATCTTCATATAAATTATTATTTAATTTTTTATTTTCAATTAAATAATTGTCAGATTTATATGAATTATTATATGACATTCTATAAATAAATATATATGTACATATCTATGTATATATATATTTTCAATTTTTATTACTTAATATTATATATATTCAATAATATTTATTCTATCTGAAATATTAAATTTAATTAAATGTAATAAACTGACAAAAAATAATAAAATTTTATCTTTATTATTTTTAAATAATATTTCTTTTATATTTTTATTTGTTATTTCATAACAATCTTCTAAAAATTTATTTTTTAAATCTTTATCATATTCATAATCATCAAAAATATCTTTTTTAATATCTTTATTTATATCTATCATTTTCATTAAACTTAACTTATCAATATTATTTATACTCAAATAAAAATATAATACTGATTTAAAACTATTATTTGACCAGTCAAAATTACCAACAAAATATTTCTTTTGTAATTTTTTATTAGTAAAACAATTTATTATTAACCAAAATAAACCAAAATTATCTATTTTTGCATCTCTGGGATATACTTCATAATCTGGAATAAATTTCTTAATTATATATTCTGGTGGAATTTGTGAATAACCATAATTCTGATGTATTGCATCTAAAGAAGAACTTAAGCCAAAATCTATAATTCTAGCATTATTATTATCAATATTAACAACAATATTATTTAATTTAATATCATTATGATAACTATGTTTATTATAATCATTTAGACAAGTTATAATTTTTTTTAGAAAAATTGGAATTAAAATTATTTTATCTTTTTCATCATGAATACTAGAAAATATTTGTTCAATAAACATTTCCATATTTATTTCACCAAAATATTCTATAATCATAAATGATACTTCTATTTCATTTCTAGAAATCTGATTTTTCATTATTTTATTTTTTCCAAAACTTTCAATATTATATTTACAACATTCTCTAATATCTTTATTTTCAAATAAATTTTTTATAATTTGTGCTTCATTTAATGTAGTTTGTGGTTTATTTACACCTAATTTTAGTACAAAAAGTTTATTTGTAGAAATGTCTTGAATTTTAAATGCATGAGCATATGCTCCGCTTTGTAAATATTTTATATTCCTGTAGGTTTTTATTCCTACTAAAGCATTTGCTAGATTATATTTACTTATATTAAATATAATAGGCATTTCTTTTATATTTAATCTAATGTTTTCTACTAATGTATCATAAAACATATCAATACCTATTTTATAACTATAATTACCACCTATTTGCTTTTTTATAAATTTTGTTAATGTATATTTTCCTTTATATTTATTATATTTATCTTTATAATTTATGTTATACATTATATTATATTTATATACTTTATTTTACAAATATTATTTTGTAAAATATTTTTTATTATATAAACTAAAATGTTTAGTTGATGGACCATATATTAAATTGAATTTATTATTTTTAAAAGTTAAATAACTAATATGACAATTTGAACCATTTTTTAAATCCCTGTTTAAATCATTCTTTATAATATTATCAGACATATTTGGTAGTAAACCGTGTTGTATTGTTCCACCGTGTGATATAATTAATATTTTTTCTTTTTGTATATTAATTAAAAAATTTATTATTTTTTTACATCTTTCTTTTAAATTATTTATAGTTTCATATTCATATTTTTTGGGTAAATTATTAATTACATATTCATAACATATATTATATTTAATTGGATCCTTTATTTTTTTTATAAAATCTATTAATGTAAAATAATTTTCATAAAATTTATCTTTTCTTAATTCAGTATTAGTTTTTCCTATACCTATGAGACCTTTATCTATTTCTTTTAATTCTTCAATATATAATATTTTGTTACAATCATATCCTATTTTTTTACAAATAATTTCAGCTGTCTCTCTAGTTCTAATCATTGGTGAACAAATTACTAAATCAAAATTACCATTTTTTTGTGCGTAATTATTTAAATAATCTCCAGTTATTAATGATTGTTCTTTACCTGTCATATTTAAAGGTATATCATTGCGTGAACCTTGAGCTAATCCATTTACATTCCATAATGTCTCTCCGTGTCTTATTATATAAATTTCCTTTTGTTTCATATATATAAGATTATTAAAATAAATTTATATCATTAATATTTACACACCTCAAATTAAATAATATTTGATATATTATTTTTTTTTCAATTAATATATTATTGTGAACATGTTAATAATTTTTATTTTAATATGTTGTTGTTTTTGTTGTATATGTATTTCAGGTAGTGGTGCTTTTTATTATTTTTCTAATAAAGAAAACTCATCGTCAAATAATAAAGAAAATACAGTACAATCTATAACAACAACAAACCCACCAATTACAACAAACCCACCAATTACAACAAACTCGCCAACAACAACAAATATCCCAACTACAACAAAACCACCAACTACAAAACCACCTTCACTAACTGGTAGATGGACAACTCCTAATAATTCTCTAGGAGCAATTACTATAAAAATGGATCCTGGTGAGAAAAAAGGAAAACTTAGATTTGATAATAGTCAAAATGATTATAGTTTTACATTAACTGATGCAAATCAAAATTTATGGACTTCTGATGGATTTGCTATGCAATTAAAATTAATTGATAATAATAAATTAAGACCTGTAACAAATCCATGGAATTATACAGATGAACAATTAACATATGTAAAAAATAAATAAATATTAAAAAAATATATCAAAAACTAATTTAAGTAATAACATTTTTATATATAAATTAATTGTATAAAATTAATTTATTTAAATTATATAAAAATTAATCTAGTTCTGATGGTCCTGCACTACTTCCTCCACCTTGACCCATATTCTTTACCATTTCTTCCATCCGTTGGCGTTGCTCTGGTGTCATATTCTTAAACATCTCTTCAGCTTGTTTCATTTGTTCAGGATCCATATTTGGCATTCCACCCATTCCTCCTCCATTTGGATCTCCACCACTTGCTTGATAAGCTTTTTGTAAAAGTGGCATACAAACAGCTTCAACTTCTTTATGTTTAGCATCAAATTCGTCTTTTGATGCTGTTGGGTTTCCTTCGAGCCATTGTAAACCTTCATTAACAGCAGTTTCAACTGTAGCACAATCATCACCAAGAGTTGTCTTGAGTTGATCTGTTAATGAATTTTTAACACCATAAAGATATTGTTCTAAACTATTCCTTGCTTCTGAAGATTCTCTAAACTGTTTATCTTCATCTTTGAATTTTTCAGCTTCTTGAACCATACGCTCAATTTCTTCCTTTGATAGTCTACCTCTATCATTTGTAATAGTAATCTTCTCAGATTTACCAGAACTCTTTTCAGCAGCACTTACTTGTAGAATACCATTAGAATCTAAATCATAACTTACTTCTATTTCAAGTGTTCCTCTACGAGCTGGTGGTAAATCTTTCAACATAAAAGTACCAAGAACATTACAATCTTTTGATCTTGAACGCTCTCCCTCAAGAACTTTAATTTCACATTGTTGTTGATTATCACATGCATTACTAAATGTTTGTGTCTTTCTACAAGGAATTTGTGAGTTTCTATTAATTAAAATATGATTAATTGTTCCTTGAACTTCAATACCAATTGATAGTGGGGTAACATCAAGTAAAAGTAAACTATCAGTCTTTTCATCACCTGTTCCACTTAGAATTGCTGCTTGAACTGCGGCACCATATGCAACTGCTTCATCAGGATTAATTCCCTTGCAAAGTTCTTTTCCATTAAAATAATCACTAAGCATTTTTTGCACTTTAGGAATTCTTGTTGAACCTCCTACAAGAACAATTTCATCTACTTGTGCTTTTGAAACTTTTGCATCTTGTAAAACTCTATCTACTGGTTCTAATGCATCTCTAAATAAATCAGAACAAAGTTCTTCAAATTTAGCTCTTGTAACTGTTACATTACAATCTTTACTTTCAAAAAGTGAATCAATTTCAATTGTAGTACTATTAGTTGAGGATAATACACGTTTTGAACGTTCACATGCAGTTTTAATTCGTCTCATTGCTTTGGCATTATTACGAACATCTACTTTATGTTTTTTATTAAATTCTGCTGCTACAAATTCTGTTAATCTATTATCCATATCTTCACCACCTAAATGTGTTTTTCCTGCAGTAGCTTTTACTTCAAAAACACCATCGTCTAGTGTAAGAAGTGATACATCATGAGTACCACCACCAAAATCAAAAATTAATACATTTTTTTCACCCTGACCTTTCTTATCAATACCATACGCAATTGCTGCAGCTGTTGGTTCATTAATAACACGTAAAACATTTAATCCAGCTATCTGTCCGGCATCTTTAGTAGCTTGACGCTGATCATTATTGAAGTAAGCTGGACATGTTACAACACAATTCTTAACCTCATGACCAACATATGCTTCTACATCTTGTTTAATTTTACCTAAAATCATTGCTGATACTTGTTCTGGTGTAAAGGTTTTTTCTTCTCCTTTATGCATTACTTTAATTATACAATTTCCATTTGATGCTTCTTCTACTTTAAATGGATAAGTTTTTAGTTCAGATTGAACTACTGGATCATTAAATTTACGACCAATAATTCTTTTAACATCAAAAAGAGTATTTGCTGTATTACTCGCTGCTTGATTTTTTGCAGCTTCACCAACTAAACGTTCACCATCCTCAGTAAAAGCAACCCATGAAGGCATTGTTCTGTTTCCTTGATCATTTGCAATAATTTCTACACGACCGCCAGAATATACACCTGCACATGAATATGTAGTTCCAAGATCAACACCGAAACAATAATTTGATTTATTTTGATTAGACATTTTATAGTATATAGTATATATGTATCTTTAAGCATATTTAATAAAAATCAACTTTTTTATAAAAAATTGATTATTTAATAATTATATAATAAATATATATATATATATGTATAATGTTTCGTAAATTTTCAACATCAATTGCAAATAATTATTTAGCTTTACCTGTAAACATTGTGAGAGGTAAAAATGTACATTTATGGGATGTATATAATAAAAAATATATTGATTTATTAGCTGGTTATAGTGCTGTAAATCAAGGTCATTGTCATATTAAATTAGTATCTATAATGCAAGATCAATGTAAAAATTTAACTCTAACTAGTCGTGTTGTAATGAATGAAAATTTAATTTGTTGGAGTAATTTTATTACAAAATTATTCAATTACGATAAAGTTTTAGCAATGAATAGTGGAGCTGAAGCAGTAGAAACATCTATGAAATTAGCAAGACGTTATGCTCACCAAATTTTAAATATTCCCCAAAATAAAGCAAAAATAATCTGTTTAAGTGGTAATTTTCATGGTAGAACACTTGGTACAATTAGTCTTAGTGATTATAATAATTATAAAAATGGTTTCGGTCCACTTCTTGATAACATTATTACCGTTAAAATGAATGATTGTAATTCATTATACAATGCTTTTGAAACTTACTCAAATGAGATTTGTGCTGTATTGTACGAACCTATACAAGGTGAAGGTGGAATAATACCAATAACAACTGAATTTTTTCAGGCTTTATACCAAATTAAACAAACTTATCCAAATGTTTTATTGATGGCAGATGAAATTCAAAGTGGATTAGGACGTTCTGGTAATTGGACTGCCGGACAAGTTTTATTTCCAAAAATAAAACCAGATGTTCTAATTTTAGCTAAAGCATTAACTGGTGGTATGTTACCGATGAGTTGTGTATTAGCCAATAATAATTTTATGGATGTTTTTAATCCTGGTTCACATGGATCTACTTTTGGTGGCAATCCTTTGGCTTGTGCTATATCTGTAGAAGCACTTAAAATTATTGATGTAGAATGTCTTGATAAAATTAAAATTACACAAAAAACAATGGAAGATAAATTAAATAATATTATGAATAATCATTATAACAAGATAATAAATATAAGAGGTTGTGGAATGTTTTGGGGTATACAATTTAATGAAAATTATGATATTGAAAAATTAAGATTAAGATTGTTAGATTTAGGTTTAATAACTTGTGTTGCCAGAAATAATACTTTAAGAATTACTCCTCCTTTAACTATATCAAATAATGTTATAGAAGAGGCTACCAATATCTTAGATAAATCAATTTAATATTTTATAATAAAAAAGTATACATATAGATGAATATTTTAACACTCTATAATATACTTTTTTATTATAATATATTAGTATGATCAAAATTGCAATTATATTATTTTTTTATTTAATAAATATTTTTGATTATTTTATTAATTTTAATGAAATTAATTTTGAAACATTAAGATTTTTTAAACTAACAAAAGAATTAGATGATTATATGGTAGTCGAAATTGATATCAATGATCCAAAAATAAGAAAACTTATTATAAAAAAATATATTAAAAATACTTTTTTACATGATAAAATAATATTAAAAAAATTAATGAAGGATAATAGGCTAAGATTTTATATTCACCATGGTTATTTTGATGGACTTAAAACAACATTTTTAATAGATGATTTTCTTAATTTACCTAATCCAATTAGAAATAAAGAAGTTCCAAAAATACCTTTTATACCAGTTATTAGTGATATTATTGGTATTATTTATGCTATTTATTTATATTCTCAAAAAAAATTAATTAATTATAAACCTTTAAAAGAAACTTTTATTGTAAGTAAGCAATATAATATGTTAGATTATCATAATAAAAAAAAATTTTATAATAATAAATATTCTCTTTCTAATTTAATAATAGCCGATATTGCTTATAAAATTATAAAAAATACTAAAATTAATAATTTTTTAATAATTGTAAGCAATGATTTAACATGTAAAAATGCTAATAATTTAATACCAATAATATTTAATATGAAATATGATGAATATGATAACTTTATTAATAAATTTATGAATAAAATTAAACTTAATTATTTTTTAATAAATCAAGCCAAAAATATAATTCAATTAAGACAATTTATAACTTATTTTTTTGATAATGATTTACCATATAATTCAAGTAAAAATACTTTATTTGATGTAATCATAACTTTAATTCCATTAACAAATGTTTCGGTTCCTTATTTAAATAATATTAAGGTTATTAATAAGCGTCCAAGATGTATGTTATATATAAATATAATTACTGATAAAGATAATGTTTATGTATCATATAATTCAATATTTAATGAATTAAAAAATTTTAATTTATAATTATATTTTATTAAACCTTTTTTACAATTACTCATTTGGCTAATTAAGTGATTCTATTATAATAATTTGAATTTTCAATTATTCTAAATTTTCGATTTAACATTTTTTTAGATATAGCACTTTTAATTATAATATTTTGTATAATTTTAGATTTTTTCTCATTATTTAGTACTAAACATATTTTTTTTAATAATAATTTTAATAAACCAGATTTGCTTAAAACTGTATCTTTTAAAATTTTTATTAATCCAATATATCTATAAAATTCATTTTGTTGTAATATTGGAAAATTTTTAACATTTAATAAAGCTTGATTTTTATCTGTTGAGTTTTCATAATAATTTGAAACTTTTAAACAACATTTCATCATTAATTTAAAATATGTTTTTATATAATAATTATCAGTAATTGCATATATAAAATTTATTCCCTTTGTTTCTAAACTTTCTTTTGCATATAATGTGTGCCTATTATCCATTAAATTGCTAAAATTTATTTCTATATCTTTTTTAATTTGTTCTGTTAGTTCATATGGTATATTTATAATGTTTATATTAAGTAAGATACTATATAAATGAGAAAAAAATTTATTATCATATTGATTACTTATACTAATGGGATAAACCTCGTCGACTTTATTAAAATTTTCTTCATAAGGATGAGCATAATCTTTTAATAAAAATATTAAATTTCTTTGTTTAAAAAATAAATAAAAAATAAATTTAGTACTGTATAAAAAATTTGATCCTATAAATTTATGTGCTAGTAAATTTTGTTTAATGGCTGCTATAACAATATCTTCATTCATTTTTAAATTTTCTGAGGCAAATTCTAATAATAAACCATTTTTTTTAACACAATTTAATATTACATCATAATTATTTTTTATTTCATAATCTGCATATTTTATAAGTTCAATATTATAATTATAAATTAAATATGAAATTCTTGGTAAATCATTTAGTTTTATTGTTGAATAATTGATTGCATAAATATTATTTCTTATTGCAATACCAGTTATTTCTATGGATCTAGATTTTATATATTCGGGTACGTATTGTAATGCTAATCCATTTTGATTTACAGCTTTTATAATTATTTTTACTCTGCTTTTTAATCTGTCAGATACATATTTTAATGCTAATCCATTTTGTTTAACTGCTATATTAACTATTATTTTATCATCTCTTAATTCATCTGATGCAAATTGTAATGCTAATCCATTTGATTTTACAGCAGATATTATAGTATTTCTCTCATTTATAACTTTCTTGGGGTTTTGAATTTCATTTAATATATGTTCTAAAATCATACCATTTTTACTTACAGCTTCTAAAATTATTTCTTTATTTTTTTTTAAATTATCAGATGCGTATTTTAATGCTAAACCATTATGCATTACAGCTAATTTTACAATTTTCTTTTCATTTTTTAAGTTATCAGATGCATATTTTAATAAACATCCATCTTTTACTACTGAATTATACATAACTTCATAATCATTATTATATGAAAAATAATCATTAATTTCTGATACTTCTAGTGGTTTTATTTTTATTTCTTTATGTCTAATACTAGTTCTCCATTCACTCAAATATTTAACTTTTGCAGTTTTATATTCATAACCTGTTAAACACTTTAAAATATTTTTTTTTATAATTTCTTCTCGGTAAGTATAAATAATATTATTTTTGATATTATAAATTTTTAATAAAGCTTTATGATAATGAGTTGGTAAAGATATTCCTTCATCATCTTTTTGTGAAATAATTCTTTGATATATTTCTAATGATTTACATATATTTTTTTTAAATAAATTATCGTTACTATATAACTTTGCAAGATACATCCCTGCATCTATATTTCCTATTTCAAATAATAATTCTAAAATTTTAATTCCCAAATTAGTTTCTTTTTTAACAAAATAATTATTAATACATCTTTTTGCAAAAATTAATAATCCTTCTGAAATTTCAATATTTTCTATTTTTCTTTCAAGCAGATTTAATGTTAATTTACTATTAACTTTAAAAGCTTTTTCAAAATATTCTAATGTCAATGGAATATTATTGTTATTATCATAATGTATGGCACCATCTATGGCTCTATCGATATAATCATTTATTTCTTCATATTTATCTGCCGGGTGTACAAACCGTTCATCTTCATCATAATCTACTATTCTTTCTTCTTCTTCTTTATGTAAAGCGGGTAATTTTTTTGGATTACCGCCATAATGATTTACAATTTGATAATGTTTAATTTTACTTTCAATAAATATATTCATATATATGTAATTAATAAAAAAATATCATAAAAAAAATAAATAAAAATAAATATTTAAATAATCTAAATTCTTGTGATAAATTATTATTATTATTATGTATATAGTCCTGATCTATTTCTTTAAATGATCTAATATCATATTTTGTTTTGTAAACTTTTTTCCAACTACAATCCCAAATATTTTGTATATATTCATAATATTCTTCTCTTGTAAATTTTTTATAATCTGGAAATATTATAGGACTATAATAGACGAATAAAATAGCATTTCTTTTGGCTTTAAATTTTTTTTCTTCTATTATTTCTTCTTTATTTTTTGTTATTATTATTTGTATTGGTAAATTGTAATTATAGGAATGATATATAAATCCTTTTTTTAATATTGATGATTCGTTTTGACGTGGTCTTCTTGTCCCTTCAGGATATACTATTAAATTATTATATTTATCTAATTTACGATTTATTTCTACTTTTTTAAAAAATTCATCAATTTGTCCAATATTACCTCTATTAATAAAATAACCATTATCAGCTATTTTTGATAAAATATATGAGAAAGGAAACAGAATTAAAACCATATATCTCGCTATTGTTTTTCCACAATATTCTGTTAATATTTGATCAATAAACATATCACTAAATGAACGATGATTACATAAATAAATTAAATCTTTATGATGCTCTACTTTTTGTTTTGAAATTCTATATATCTTAAATGAAAATAAATATCTTGCATATCTTATGATTTGAAATATTATATCCTTCTTAGTTTTCGAATGTAAACCAAAAATTCCTAATATTGGAAATATATAACCTATACTAAAAAAACTTAATATAAAAAAAATTAAATTACCTATCATATATTTTTATATATATAAAATTTTTTACTATCCAAATAAATTATAAAAAATTGAAAATAATTTGTAATATACTTAAATAAATAAATATTAAACATATTAAGTTTATTGTAAATAGATCATATTAGAAATATATATATATAAAAATATATAAAAAGATTTTAAAAAAATATTATGTATTTATTATTAATTTAAGGTCGTTGAAAAAAGACCATATAGAACAAAATAAAAAAAATATATAATTTCTTTAAAAGATTTTTGAAAAAAAATCTTCAGAAAATATATTAATTATTTATTATTATTTATTATTTATTATTATTATTATTTATTATTATTTAAGGTCGTTGAAAAAAGACCATATAGAACAAAATAAAAAAAATATATTAATTTCTTTAAAAGATTTTTGAAAAAAAATCTTCAGAAAAAATATATTAATTATTTATTATTATTATTATTTATTATTGTTATTATTTAAGGTCGTTGAAAAAAGACTATATAGAATGATATATAAAAATTTATAATTTCTTTAAAAGTTTTTTGAAAAAAAATCATTAGTTATATGTATAAAAAATTAATTCATTATTTATTAAAGGTTATTGAAAAAAGACCATATAGAAACAAATATATTAAAATTATATTTATTAAAAATATATTTATTAAAAATTATATATTAAATATATAATAAATAAATATTTTTATAGTTTATTTTAAACATTTTTAAAAATTTTTTTTATTTAGTAAAAATTAAAAAAAATGAATTAAAATATATATGATATAAATAATTATATGTTATATAATGAGTGATTTAATTAATATTAATGGAAAAGATGATCCTTTTTATAGGTATGTAGTTAAAAAAATAAAAATAAAACAAGAAACAGGAAAAACAATAATAGTAAATAATGATATTATTTCTAAACAAACAGGAAGACCAGAAGATTGGATTGTAACTTATTTAGGGCAATCGCTTGGTGTTTCTTCAAATATAGATAAAAAAAATCAAAATAAATGTTCTTTAACTGGTAAACATGAAGAAAAAGTATTACAGGAAAAATATTTTGATTTTGTTAAAAAATATGTTTTATGTGGAAAATGTGGTAATCCTGAAACAACACCATTTATTATAGGAAAGAAAAAAAATCAAAGTATAGAACTTTCATGTAGATCTTGTGGTGAAAATACAAAATTAGATGGTGATGATAAATTTGTTAAATTTATGGTTCTTCATCCAATGAAAATAGAAAATGAAAATGAAAATAAAAAAATAAATAGTACTGAAATAAAATTATTTAATAATGAAATTATTAAAACAGAAAATATTAATAATAATTTATATGATAAATCTGATGATGGATCTGATGTTGATTTAGATGATATTTAATATATAAAAATATAAATAAATTATTATTTATTTTAAGATATAATATAGTATATTATTTTTGTATTATTTAGATAGTTATTTTTTAACTGCCAAATTTTAATTTTTATCAAATATTTCTAAATATCCTCACAAAAAATAAGAGATATTGGTATTGCAGATAAACTACCTAATAAAAATCCAGTAACATATTTGTGCTGCATATTTTTATATACTTCTAACCATGCTTTATTTTGTTCTTGTGTTGTTAGATGATTAAGCATGTAATCTGATTTTGGTATTAAAAAATAATATAAAACTGATACTGATAATGTTATTGCAAGAAAAAATGTTACTTTGTGATAAAGAATTTTTATATTTAATAATTTTAGTATAAAATAAGAAATTATTATACCTAATATTAAACCTTGCAAATATATATTACGTCTCTCATTTGAAATTTTTATATAAATATCATCTAATTCTGGTGGAAAAATATCCATTAATCTATTTTTTTCTATTTTTGATATTGTCATTGTTGAATATGAAGCAGCCAACATTCCTAAACCAATTATTCCCGAAAGATAACAATTCATTATAATAAATATATTCTATATAAAAAAATATATAAATTTTAATTCTATAATATCTAGATAAATTATTAAATAGTGCGTTTAATAATTTATTCAAAATAAAATTATTTTATTAAATATATATATATAATTTATGGCTAGTAATTCAAAAAAATCATCAAAAAAATGTTCTAAAGGACAAATATTAAGAGAAGGTTATACAACAAAAACTAATAAAAAAGTTCCTCCTTCTTGTATAACTGCCCAAAGTGCAACAGGAAAAAAAACTTCATTAGAAGTAAAAAAATATTTAAAAAAAAAAGAAAAAATACATAAGGCTGCAATGAAACGATTTTCTAAAGAGGTTCCAAAAAAATGTCCTCCTGGTCATATATTAAGAGAAGGTTACAAAAAGGAAAGTTATAAATCACATAGTAAAAAAGGTAAAGAAATAAATGTAGCTGGATCATGGACAAAACCGGAATGTATACTTAGTATTACAGGTAAATCTAAAAAAGGATCAAAATTAATAACAATTATCGATAAAGATGTTTTAGGCAAGTATGGGTATTTAAATATAAAAACTATTTCAAAAGGAGAAAGACATACTGCCTTAAGAAAAGCATTAAAAGAAATTAAACCTTTATCTGTTTATAGAAGATTAGTTGCATTATCAACATTAAATAAAAATAGAGATGTAGAATTATATGAAATATTAAGAAGTGATGCAGATTGGATTAAAACTCAAGATATCTATATAAAAGCCAAAATGACTTCCAAAAAAGATAGTAAAAAATCCTCGAAAAAATAAATAAAAATAAATAAAAATATTTATTCTAATTTTTTTCTAATCAATTCTTCTACATATTTTGCATACATCATATCAAAATTTTCATCATTTATACTTTCATTTAGATTAATATTTAATTCATGTGCTAATCTAACAAATTCTGTTACTACAAAATCATTAATTGTTCTTTTGTATTCATCATTATATAAATTACCTTTTTTCATTATTGTATGAAATATACGAACTTCTGGAGTTATATTATTTGGTAAATATTCTTTGTTATTAAAATTATCAAGTTTTAAAGAAATTCCTAAACTATTTTCTAAATCTTTAATTTTATTTTCTATATTTTCATCTATTTTATTAAGATGTTCAATAGTAATTACAGGAACATTAAAACTAATATCATATTTTTCTATATCATTCGTTTCTTGATCAATAATATTATTTTCATTATCATTTTCACAATCATCATTATTTTTATCATTTTCTCTATCATTTTTACCATTATTAATAATTTTTGATGGAATATTAATAATTTCATATTCTTTTATTAATTCATCGATATCAAGTATATACTCGTTTTTTTTATATTTACGAAAATATATTTTTATTAGAGATGCCCCTAATATAAAACTTCCTAATATAAATATCATTATATTACTTATATAAAAAATTTATATCTTTATACTGTAATTATTTTTTGTTTATTACAATAATTAAAAAAAAGTTTTATAGTTAACTTATAATCTAAATATTTTAATTTAAAAATCTTTTTTGTGTATACCTTTTTTAGCAGCAATACAGTACCACTTATCGGCTTCTACATAATTTTCTTCTCTTTCAAAAATTTTAGCCAAACCTAACTGTGACATTCCGTCACCTTTTTCAGCAGCCTTATAAAACCATTTTTTCCCCTCTACAGTGTCTTTGGTAACATCTTTACCACTCGAAAAAATTAAACCCAAATAAAACTGAGCTCGCGCATGTCCTTTTTCAGCAGCAATGCGATACCATTTAACTGCCTCTGTTATATTTTTAGATATACCTTGACCTCTTTCAAACATTCGACCTAACTGGAATTGAGCATTTTCGTTTCCTTTTTCAGCAGCAAGGTGATACCATTTTACTGCTTCATTTATGTCTTGTGTAACACCGTCACCTTTATCTAACATACGACCTAATTTTATATGTTTAATAATAAATTAATAATATTTTATAAATTAAACAAAATAATTTAAAGATATATATAATAATAACTATTATGTTGTAATATCTAGCCCGACTAGCTCAGTTGGATAGAGCGCGAGACTTCTAATCTCGAGGCCGAGGGTTCGAGCCCCTCGTTGGGTGTTACAACGTCATATAATTATTTTTTTTTATTAAAAATAATTATAAGTTTAAAAAAAATAAAAATTAATCAATTTTAGTATGTTTATTTATAAGTTTATCTACATAAGTTTTATATAATAAATCAAATGTATTATCATCAATATCATCTTCTAATTTAATATTATTATCATATGCTATTTTTATAAAAGCATCAACAACTTTATCATCTATTGATCTATTGTGTGGATCTTTATCGAGATCACCTTTTTCTATAATTAAATTTTTAATTTTTTCTCTATATTTTTTTTGATATTTTTCATTTTTATAAATTTCCATGCCAATAATACTAGCTCCAGCAATAAAAGTTGCTCCAATTAAATAGTTATAATTCATAATAATTTATAATTATAAATTAAATTTATTCAGATTCTTTTTTCAAAAATTTAATTAATTTTACATCATCGTATAATATCAGACCATATAACATAATATAAATAATCATTGTAAAACTAAATTCTTGAAATATAAAAAAAATAAATTGACATATAATGTTAATTATTAAACTATATAGATAAATTTTATAACTAAATTTTGCTATTAATTTTAGTTTTTTTTCATCACTAAAAATATATCTATATCCTAAATAAAAATTAACTAAAAATGGTACCATAGAAAAATATGTATAAATTAAAATTGATCTATAATATCCTGATTGATTATAATCAACCAATAAATTTAAAGTTCCAAAAATTCCTACAACTATATGATGTAATTTTGTAGCTAGTGGTAGACCCTTTACATAAATTAATCCACTAATATCTAGTGAAGTATATAAAGTTCCAAAAATATAAAAAAATATATTATACCACTGATTATAAAAAAATCCTTCTATAAAATAAAATGTAGATATTAATAACATAAAAAATAAAACTGATGATTTCCAAATATTTTTAATTATATATTTTTTTTTGTATTCAGAAAATGTAGAAATTTTATTTTCTTGATGATACATTTTTAACAAAATTTTTTCTCCCCAAAAATACACATATTTGTGTAAATATATGAATAATAGTAACATAAAAAAATAATAAGGAACCATTAAATTGATTTATTATAATATATAAATCAATTTAAATTTTAAATTAATTCAATTAATTATTGTAATAATCACTATTATGTTATATATAAAAATTGAATTTATAATTATATACTATTAGAATAATCATTATGAAAATTACATTTCAAGATATTTCCAAAAAAATACAAGTATTAGAATTTGATGATATTTCTGTCACATTTTCATCAATTACTAAAAATGTTTTAGACGCGTTCAATATGAATAGTGAACAATTTAGTTTAAAATTTATATATAAGGGAATATTATTAAAATCTGATCAAAAATTATCTGAAATAGATAATGAAAATCCAACAATTGTCATACTTGCAAATAAAAAATTACAAAACACACCAATAAATATTCAACCAATACAACAATTACAAACAGTTGTACAACAAGAAGAACAATATTCTAATTCATCGCCTATAGAAAATCAAAATCCAATTAGTGGATTACAAATATCCATTATAGGTATATTAACTATTATAAGAAATGATCCAAGATTATTTGAAATGTTTAATAATAATTTTGAGGAACTTAAACAATTATTACTTCAACCTGAGTTTCAATTAATGATACAAAGTATATTACAAAATGTTGAAAGATCAAGAAATCAAAATTTACCAGAATTAAATCAAGAAGATTATGAAAAAATTAAAATACTAGAAGCATTTGGTTATTCAAAAGATAAATGTGTTGAAGCATATATTATTTGTAATAAAAATATAGATATGGCTGCATCAATGCTATTAGATGAATTTAATTAAAATTTTTATATAAAGAAGTAAATTTATATATAAAATATATGTTTTATTTTATAGTAAATAGTTTTTTATATTTTCTACCATTTAGTCTTTTATTAATCTTTATCTTTTATATAAATATTTTCATTTATAAAATGATTAATATATTAAAGTTTAATATTGAAAAAATATTTCAAATTAATTATAATAAAAATAAAAATAGAAAAAAATTAAAAAATAAAATTAAATTAATTAATAAAAAATTGGATCGCTTATTAAAATATATATCAGAAAATAAAATTTATGAATTAAAATCAAATACAATAAATTCACAAACAAATGATGATAATATTAGTAATAAATCAACTGATTTATCATATTTAAATTTTTCAAATAATATTGATGATTTAAAAATAGAAAATAAAATGATTGATAATTATGAATTAATAAATAATAAGCAATCTAATTCTATATTACAAAACACTTTACTTGAACTATCTTCAGAACTTTCTTATAATAACTAATATTAAATAATAGATGATTGCAACAATAATAAGTATGGTAGTAATATTAAATTTAATTAAAAATTTTATTAAACATATTATTGTTTATGATACATATATAACAGAAAAAACAGTTGATGTGATAAAAAAATCATAAGATTACACCCCCAATATATTTTATTAATATAAATTTATTATAGTAATGGATAATATAATAGAACATAATAATAAATTAATTGGTAAATCAGGACCAACCGGAATAGGTCCAACTGGTCCAACTGGTCAAAGAGGCCAAACTGGTCCAACTGGTCAAAGAGGCCAAACTGGTCAAAGAGGCCAAACTGGGCCAACTGGTCAAAGAGGCCAAACTGGGCCAACTGGTCAAAGAGGCCAAACTGGGCCAACTGGTCAAAGAGGCCAAACTGGGCCAACTGGTCAAAGAGGCCAAACTGGGCCAATAGGTCCAACTGGTACAATAGGTCCAACTGGTACAATAGGTCCAACTGGTAAAATAGGTCCAACTGGTCTCATAGGTCAAACTGGTCCAACTGGTCTTATAGGTCAAACTGGTCCAACTGGTCTTATAGGTCAAACAGGTCCAACTGGTCTCATAGGTCAAACTGGTCCAACTGGTTCGATGGGTCCAACTGGTTCGATGGGTCCAACTGGTTCGATAGGCCCAACTGGTACGATAGGCTCTATTTTACATTTATCACCTTCACAAATAAATATATCTAATAATGAAATTACAATAACATCATCATATCATAGATTATTTATTTCAGATGGTAATAATACAAACTTAAAAACTATAAATGGTGGAAATGTAGGAGATTTACTTTTACTCGATTTATATGACATAACTCAAACTGTAACAATACTAGTAACTGGTAATATAAAATTAAATAATAATGATTTAGTTTTTGAATTAACAGGTGGAAATACTATTTGGCTTGTTTATAAACAAATATCTAATCAATATAGTGTTTGGTGTGAATTAAGTAGATCTGTTATATCGATAACAATTCCAGAATTAATCTTAGATAATAATGGTGTTACAATTAAATATACAAAAAATTCAATTACAACTTTTCCTACATTTATACAGACAAATCTGAGAGGAACATCAGTAGAATGGTTTGCTGTTGTCGATGATAGTTCATTTACAGAAATTCAGGATTATGGTTATTCAGGAGAAACTCTTTATTTTATACCACCAGGTGAATTAAATCCAGTTCCATTTAATAATATAGTAACTACTTTAATGAGTAATATGTCAGAACTTTTTAACACTGCATCTTCATTTAATGAAAATATCAGTTCATGGGATACATCAAGTGTTACAGATATGTCGAATATGTTTTCTATGGCAACATCCTTTAATCAAAATATAGGTTCATGGAATACCGCAAAAGTTATTAATATGAGTTCTATGTTTAGTAATACATTAGTATTCAATCAAAATATAAGTTCATGGGATACATCAAATGTTACAAATATGTCGTCTATATTTAACGGTGCATCATTTAATCAAAACATAAGTTCATGGGATACATCAAGTGTTACAGATATGTCGTTTATGTTTTCTAATACATCATTTAATCAAAATATAGGTTCGTGGAATACATCAAATGTTGATAATATGTATGCTATGTTTTATAATGCATTATTTAATCAAGATATAGGTTCATGGGATGTTTCAAATGTAACTAATATGAATAATATGTTTGAAAATGCTGCAGAATTTAATCAAAATATTAGTGGTTGGAATGTTAGTTCGGTTATTATAAAACCTCCAACTGATTTTTCTACTGGAGCTACTGCATTTCTACCTCAAAACCAACCAATATGGTCATAATTATTCTATATCTGTTAAGAAAAATAAATAATCAGTCAATTACTTTAGCTCAAATTATTTATAACTAAAATTTATATTTAAAAAATATATAAAAATTGAATATATTTATTAAAGAATTGATAGATATATTTATATCTGAATTTATATATATTCATGAATAATTTTAATTATAGTGACATATATACATTCTGGTTTAGTAATCAAAAATATTGGATAGCAATTAAAGAAAAAGATAAGGAAATTATTGATAAAATTATTTATGAAAATTATTTTAATATTAATTATTTAGAAGATATTTTACAAATTGATATTTCACAATTTGATAATAAATCTCTTATTGGATTTATTATTTATTATGATCAATTTTACAGACATTTTATGAGATATGAGATTAAAAATAATATTAAATCTTATATTAGTGAAGATTTAATATTTAAACAGAGACAAAATTTATCAAAAAAAATATTATCTATAATAGATAAAATAATTATAGAAATAAATGATGATGAATTGATTTTTATCCTAATGCCTATTAAACATTTGTATGACTATGAATTTGTTATACAAAATATTTTTAAATGGACTATTAATAATAATTGTAAAATACAAGATAAAATAAATTTATCTAGATTTTTTAATGATACATATAAAAAAATGTTTAATTTTCAAAAAATTAAAACAGATTTAGAACTGGATATTACAAAAATTTCTAAATTAAATTTTGATCCTAATATTGTTTGTGAACATTATCCTTTAAACTATCTAAATTATGATAAATGGACAGATATTATATCTAATCAAGATTATGATTTAAGTAATGAATTAAAGCTATTATTGAATACTATTGATATAGATAAAAAAATAATTGTTAGTTTAAGTGGCGGTGTAGATAGTATGGTAACTTTGTTTCTAATGTATTTATTAAAAAAAAATAATAAAATAAATAATGAGATAATAGCATGTCATATAATTTATGGTAATAGATCAGAAAGTTTATTGGAATTTGATATTATCAAAGAATATTGTAATAGATTAAATATTAAATTATTTTATTATAAAATAATTTATATTAAAAGAAGTGAGATAGAAAGAGAATTTTATGAAAAAATTACTAGAGATATACGTTTTAATGTTTATAAATCCATTTGTAATGAAAATTATAGTGTTTATTTGGGTCATATAAAAGAAGATGTTATTGAAAATATTTGGTCTAATTTTTCAAGAGGACAACATATTTTTGATTTAAAAAAAATGAGTATATCTTCAATTCAAGAAGGTGTTAATATTATTAGACCTTTTTTAAATATTAATAAAAGTATAATTCTAAATATTGCATATAAATTTTCAATACCATTTTTAAAAAATACAACACCTGAATGGAGTAATAGAGGTAAATTTAGAAATAGATTTTATAATGAAACTCATATACAATTTGGTAATACAGTAGATGATAAAATTATTACTGTAGCAGATACATTATCAAATGTAGGTAATATTTTAAATAATTTAGTATATAAACCAATTATTAATAGTTTTGACAATAATATTATAAATATTAGCAGAGCAATTGAGGCTGAATTAGATACATCCGGTTGGTTATATATTTTTGAAACAATTTGTCATAATAATTTAAAAATAACTAAACCATCTAGTCATTCAATAAATCAATTTATTGAAAGATTAAAAAAATATAAGATAGATAAATTAATTAATAATCAAATTAAAATACAATTAAAAAATAATTTACAAATTATTATATATAAAAAAGAATTAGAACACTATATAAAATTTGTCATTGTTACATAAAAAAAAATATTTTTATATTATAGAATGAATAAATTGTCTAGTGATATTAATGACAAAATAATAAATATAAAAAAAATATTTTTACAAAATATTTTTAATAATATATCTAATTTAGATACAGAAAATGGTATCATAGTAGCATCACCAAGTAAAGAAAATCCAGACTATTATTATCATTGGACAAGAGATGCAGCATTAACTATATTATTATTTATAAGATTATTAAATAATGAAGAATATTTTTCGTATTATAATATTTTAAGATCCTATATACAAAGTTATATAAATAATGAAATATCTATAACAAAAAAAATTAACTTTGAAGATTATGGAGAACCAAAATTTTATGTAAATCGAGAAAAATATGATAAAAATTGGGGTAGACCACAAAATGATGGTCCAGCTATAAGAAGTTATGCATTAGTTGAATATGCGTTTCATTTAATTAATAAAAATGAAACAGAATTATTAAAACCAATATTTAATTATTCCAAGAATGGTTTAATTGATAATGATCTTGAATTTTTATTAAATTATTCAGTTAATAAAACTTCTTTTGATTTATGGGAAGAAATTAATGGTTATCATTATTTTACAACATTCTTTCAATTAAAAGCACTTGAAAATATAGAAAGATTAATATCTCATTTTGATAATAAAGATTTTAGATTAAAAAAAATTGCTATTTCTAAATTAGAATATAGTGCAATATTAAATAAATTTTATGATAAACAAAATAAAATTATTAAAAGTAGTTTTGATGTAATTAATGAAAATTGCAATATTAGAGAATATTTAGATTCATCAATATTTTTAGCACAAATTTATTGTAGTGAAAATCCAATATGTATTTATACGATTAATACATTAATAGAATTTATAAAAAAAAATATAAAAAAATATAATCCAGATAAATATAAATTTATACCAATTGGTAGATATTACGAAGATGATTATTATAGTGGTAATCCTTGGTTTCTAACTACTATAAGTATTGCACATTATATTAAAAAATGTATAAATTATTTAGATAATATTGATTTAGAATTTAAATTAAAACTTGTTGAATTATTAGAATTATTAAAATGTCATAATTTTAATAATATTGAAGATTGTATTAATCAATATTGTTATGAAATTGATAATTTCATTTTAGATTTTTATAATATTCATAAGCAACTTCCTGAACAATTTGATTTAAATAATAATCCAATTTCAGCGTGTCATTTAACATGGACTTATGCAAGTTTTTTACTTTACAAATTTTAATTTAAAAAAATTTTTACCAACCATTAACTGCTAATCTTGATGACCCTACTCCAGATGGTAGGGTTGGGTGTGTGAAAGGAACATCTAAAACATTTAACTTTGGACAGTGCATATTTTGTGGCAAACACGTAAGTGGATTTCCCAGACACGTTAATTCTCTCAATCTTGGTAAATTCATATCTTCTGGTAATGTGGTTAAATGATTATTTGAAACACCAAGAACTTTTAAATTTGAAAGTTGAAAAGTAGGCAAAACTGTTAAAAGATTATGATATAAATGTAATCTTCGTAATCCATGTAAACTACTAAAATCTGGCAATGATAATACACGGTTATAACCTAAATTTAATTCACGTAATGATGGAACCATATGACTAAAGTTTTCTGGCAATGTTTGCAATTGATTGTGATGAAGATCTAAATGTGTTAACGCTGGTAAAAACATACTAGGTAATTCTGTAATATTGTTTCCTGATAAATCCCAACGTTTTAAACTTGGAAAATGCAAATCTTCTGGTAAACATGTTAAACCCATTCCTTGGCATTCAAGTACTTCAACAAAAGGTGAAACAGATAATACCTCCTCAATACCTGAAATTGCAAAGCAAGCTCCGTCGGTCAATTGTACAGACATCTCTATAATTGTTTTATGGGGGGAATTGAAATAAAAAATTTTTCAATTTTTATTACTTTTTATTATTTTCAATAAATTTTTGTATTTCACATGGTAATTCACTACGGAATATAGTACCCTTTGAACCTAAAAATATTTCACTTGTAATAGGCACAGATTGTTTATCCGTAATCTTAATAGAAGTTTTATGTTTTGCAATAAAGTCATCAAGATCTTGTCTATTAACTTCACTTTCTTTAATTATTTTTGGCCAAAAAGTCGATAAATCTAGAGCACTTTCAATTGTAGGATCTTTAATGAAATTGGCTAATGGTCTTGAATAATGAGTTGATGCATCTAAATGATTTTTACATAATAATTTATTTAATTTTATTGAATTAATTACAGGTTTTTTATCTTCATTTAATAGTAAGGATATAGGAATTCCATCTTGATTTGTATAAATTTCTTCTTCTGTTACCAATTCCCAATTATCATTGCAACATTTAGTTAAAGATGGATTATAAAATATTTTATTATTATTTACACTAAAAATTTCAATATCTTGTTTGGTTATAGGTAAATTAATCAATGAATTATTGACTTTAATAAATGATACATCATTCAGATTACCTAATTTATTAAAATAATCTGTAATTGGTGTATTTTTTCTTATAAAAAGATTTTTCTTATCAAATTCCATCCATGTTCCTGAATCTGTATTATAATGAATTGTTTTATCATCAATTCTTTTCATTTCACCTGCTTCAACTACTCTATATAAAATATTTAATTTTTTAGCTAAAAAATAATGTTTTGATCCAACTTCAAATTCATTTTGAATTAATATTAAATGTATTTGTTCTAAACCACCATTTGTAGTTTGTTCTATAATATATAAAAATGCAGGATTATCCATTTTTATTTTGTTTCCATTTAAATCTTTTTTATAATATACTTGTGGAGGAAAATTACTACCAAATCCTAAATTACAATTTAAAAAAAAAGTATTTTCTAAAATATCATCTTCGCTATGATAAATTATATGATATGCGTTATCTTTACCGTATAATGGCTGTAATTCATCTGATATAGTATAACTATTACAATGTTTATAATATTTATATTCAGATTTTAGATGATTATTATTCCATGTGATAGATTGACTATTTAATTGCAAGGGATTTAAAAATATTTTAGGATGCATACCATTTTGAAATTCTATTAAAAATTTATTAAAATTTTTAGTTAATTTTTTAATATTTTCATTAAATTTTACAATATGTACATATTTTAATTCTTGTGTATCAATTAAACTAAGTCTATATTTTAAAAATTTTTTTTCTGCAGTTATTAAATTTTTAATTGAAGAAAAATCCATATTATATATGTTATATAAAATAATTAATAAAAATTGATAAAATATTACTAATATTATTCATAATAATAAATGGATACTATATTAAATAAAAGAGTATTTATATTTGATTTAGAAACTACTGGTTTACCAAAAAAAAAGAGAAATAATGGAATAGAATTTTATGATGATTATAAAAATAATGATAGTTATGATTCCTCGCGGATTGTTTCTATCGCATGGTATTATGATAGTAATTTTGATAATAAAAAAATTAATTATGAAAATATAAAAGAATTTATTAGAAAACCTATTGACTTTGATAATATTCCTACTACACATATTCATGGTATAAGTTATGAACAAGCATTAAATGAAGGTATTGAATTAAAAGATATACTTTTTAACAAAGATCTTCACAATAATATTATAAATTCAGATATTATTATTGGACACAATTGTTTATTTGACATCAACATATTATTAAATGAACTTTATAGATATTCATTTAATGATACATTAAATTATGTTGAACAATTATTGATAAATAAAAAATATTTTTGCACTGCAGAAAATGGTAAAGAAATATGTAAAATCATGAATTTACATACACATAAATATAAAATGCCAAAGTTATCTGAATTATATTATTACTATTTTATGGAATATCCAAAAAATTCACATAATGCATCAGATGATGTATTATCTACATTAAAAATATTATCTCGTATGTAATATATATAAAAATTATTATTTATTTTGATTAATTCTTTTTTTAACAATTTCAGCCATTTCCTCCCTAGTTAAAATACGTTGTTTTTGTTCTATATTATTACCACCTAAACTATATCCTTTACCTACAAAATGTTTATTTTTTGATTTTTCTTCTTCTTCTAATCTAATTCTTTCATTTTCTCTTATTCTTTCTTCTTCTCTTATTCTTTCTTCTTCTTCTTTAACTTTTTTTTTCCTTTCTTCTTCTATAATATCAGATGGTACATCAAAATCTATTTTAACATCAGTATCAAATAACGATCCATCTAATATATCTTGATCAAGTTCGTTTTTTAATTTACAAACATAAAATTCTATACCATGAACATTAATCATATCACCGATAGATATTGCTCTTATTTTAGATAATTTTTCTTCTAATTGTTCCTTTAATGAAGACCAATAAACATAATCAGATTGATTTGCTCGAACTTGAATGTAATCTATTATTTGTAAATTATTAACGTTTTCAATATTAACATTAACAAAAGGTTCTAAACCAAATTTAGACATAGCCCAATATGGTAATACAATGACTTCATCTTCAATTGATATAATATTTCCAAAAATTAAACATCTACAATTTGATTGATTATATCCAATTTCTTCAGATTTTGTAATTTCTACAAATAATGGATTAAAATCTTCTAATTCATTAATCATTTTATAATAAATATTTTCTGGTATAGCAATAGTATTACCTATATTTTTTTCTGTTTCATCTGGATTATAAAGATCCCAACTTGTTACAGTAATATTATTATATTTCATGTTATTATAATATACTATAAGTAATTTATTAAAGGTTCAATTTTTTTATAAATCAAATATATTATGAATGATATTTTTTTAAATGGTCCTATAAATTATGTAAAATTATATAATAAAGAAAAAAATAAATATTTATATGTCTTTATGGATTATCATGAAAAGATAGATTATCAACAAAAATGTGATTCTTTACATAGTATAGATGTGGATAAATATTTATATCATATTATAAAAGAATCTGATATAAATATTGATTTTTTTTTAGAAATTTATCCAACTTCAATCAATAATAATTTAGATCCATCTGTAAATCATATATATTTAGGTGCTTTAAGAGAAAAGTTTAAAAAATTATACAATGATAATGAAATAAAAAAAAAGAAGAATATTAGATTACATTATATTGACATAAGAGCCTATACATTATACGAAAATTTATCTAACTCAATTGATTTATGTATAAATAACTTTACATTTATAAATCCATATAATATAAATAATCTAATTTATCAAATAAATTATATTCGTAATGAAATTACATATTTATTTAGTGTGATTACAAAAATTAAAGATAGTAAAAAAATTTCAGAGAATAAAATTAAAATAGATTTAATAAAAAGAGCGTCCAAAACTGAAAATAATATTTCTTATAATCAAATTGAAGATATGGCAACTTTTCAAATATTAGAAAAAATTTTATTAAAGTATGACGATAATAAAAATAAAGAAAATATAAATAATTTATTTCAAAAAAAATATATTGATAATTTATTACATTTAATGACACTAATAGATAATTTTTTAAAGGACTTGTATAATGTTCAAAAATTAGCTAATTATTATTATTATGAAAAAAAAATAGTTTTAGAAGATCCAAAAATAAATCTAAATACTTTTCATAAATTATCATATTATACTATTCCAAATGAAGAAAATATTAGAATTGTAATTAAAAAAGAACTTGAGAAAATAAATTTTATAATTTTAAATTTAGGAGTAATAATTGTAGATTGTTTTTTTTTACGTAGATTTATTGATAAATCATATATTAAAAATGGTATTGTTTATACTGGTGCAGCTCATTCTACTATATATATTTGGTTTTTAATTAAATTTTATAATTATAAAATTGCGGAATTTGATTATCTTAAAAATATTCAAATTGATAAACTGTATGAAATAATAATGACAAGTGATGATCCATTCAATATTGAAGAATATTTATATCCAGAAAATTTTAAACAATGTATACATCTTAAAAAAAAATTATTTGAATAATTACTATTTTACATATTTTATAATTATTTTTATTTCATTATTATACTATCAATAATTTCATATGGTAAAGGAATTATTTTATCATAATTATTTGATAATTTTATTAAATTTTCGATGTTAATATTATTAAATAATTCTAAACAAGTATAAAATAACCATTCTTTTACTAAACCACCTGGAGGTACCCATTTCCATTTTCCTTCAATACTAAATTTACTTAAATCATATGTACCTGTGATATTTTTTTCTAAACAAGTATACAAAGTAGATCCTATTAATTCTATTTTTAGTAAGATATATTCTTTATTATTTAATATAAATTTATGAAAATACTCTGACATATATAAAATATATAATTATTTAATTAAATTGATTTTTATATTAATAATATATTATATGAAATATAATTTTGATTGTAAATTTATACTTGATAAAATTGAAAAATATATAATTAGTGAAATAAATACACAACCACCATTTTGTTATTCACGTCTATCAGATGAAGAAAAAATAATTTTACAAGAGAAAATAATTAAAAATAAAATTCTTAATAAAGATAATTTAATAAATATGGAAATTATTAATTCTATTAGATCATCATTTATAAAGAATAAAATGATTAAAAATCATCATTTTTTAAATAAAAATATAATCAATATAACAAATGATTATGCTTCTCACATGAATATTTTAGAATTAAGTAAAAAATATGATATTTCTCCATTAAATTTATTAAGAACAATATTAAAAAATAAATATAAAAAAGATATTTTAAAATTATATGAAAATTCAAAATTACTAGATGATTTTGATAAGGAACAATTAAATATCGCGATTACTAATGATAATTTTGCTTTAATAAATCAAGATATTATACAAAATGATGCCATAATATTTGAAAATAAAATTCAATCTTTATTAGAAAAAAATAAAATTAAATTTAGAACTCAAAAAGATTTAGCAGATGAACAAATTAAATTATATGGTTATCCTAAAAATACTCCTGATTTTTTAATAGATAAAAATGAAGATTTATTTTTTAATAATATTAAAATTAACTGGATTGATGCTAAAAATTTTTATGGATCAAATATTGATTTTATAAAAAAAAAAATAAAAAAACAAATTAAAAAATATATTGATGCATACGGCAGTGGTTGTATTATTTTTTGTTTGGGTTTTAATGAAAAACTTAAATTTGAAAATTGTATTATTATGGATTATAATACAATTAAAAATATATTGTAAAAATATTTTTATAATATATATATATAAATGAATCCAATTTTTACATTAATGCCAATTAATAATTTTATTAATGAAATATCTCTTAATCCTTTTGTATGGATGAATAATGAAAATGATTTATATAGATATACTTATTTGTTAACAGTTCATGGTTTAGAACTTTATAATGAGTTACCTTTGGAATATAAAAATAAAATAGATAATAAATTTTCTGGATTAAAATTTAGATTAAATTATGTAAATCAATATCTATATCCGACACCTTATGATTTTTTAAATAATCTTTATTTATTTGATACAAGTAAATTTGATTTAAATAACTTTATGATTGACTTGATATCAAGATTTTTATTGATACATAAATATTATAATTCATATAAAAATAAAGATGATAATATTTTAGAAAATATTGATGAAATAAAAAAAATATTAAAAGAATTAAATAAAGAAGCATCTGAAGATGAAAAGTTGATAGATGAAATAATTAAAAAAATTTTAGAAAAAAAAAAAGCTAAATTGATTGATTTTTATTATACTGAATCAAGAAAAACTATTAAAAAATTATTAAAAAAAATTATGTTAAATAAAAATGATATTACTGCTGAAAATTATTCTGTTAAAAAATTTATTGAAAGGGTACAAAAAGAATGCAGTAAATAAAAAATATTATTTATATTAAATAAAAAAATAATATAACTATTTATATTATATGAATAGTATAAATAATTTATTTAGGACTGTTAAAAAATTATCATTTTATATTTACAATAATAAATTAGATAGAAATTATTATTGGGAAAAAATTAATTTAATTATACCCGATAAATCTTATTGTAATATGAGATGGAAAATTGATATTGTAAACAACGATGGAATTAAAATATGTTGTGCATCAGCTGTTTATGAATATGTATTAAAAACTTTTAATATTAAACCTTCAAATGAAGAAATGTTAGGTAATTATTTAACTGATGAAAATTTAAAAGAAGAATGTGGTTTTTTCTTTTTACAATTAATAAATATACAACAAAAATATACTTGTACTTTATTAAGAATATGTCAAATTGCCTTTAATTTAGGTCAATATCAAGCAATTTATAATAATTATAATCTTTCTCTAAAAGATTTTTTTACACCAGAAATTAATAAATATTATACAAATAATAAATTAAATTATTTTTATTCATATATAAACATATCTTCCTGTGATGATGATGAATTTTTTTCAAATTTAATAAATAAAATTAAAAATTTAATTCCAATAAGAAATAATTTTAAAAAAAAATATTTAAAATATAAAAAAAAATATATTTCCTTAAAATATAAAAATAATTTATAATATCTTTTTTTATTTATATATGAATATATTAATTTTTTTATTAATTATAATTTTAATTTTTTTTTATTTTTGTGAAAAAAATGAAAATTTTGTTGTATTAAATAATAACATTAAACAAAAAAATACAATTACTTCCAAGATAGATAATACTGGAATTAAAATTTTTGGAAAAAGTTCAATAAATAATAAAAATTTTAATTATCCATCATTAAATATAAAAAGTATTAATTCTTCTACTAAAAATATAAAAAATCTATTTCCTCAATCTGTTAAAAATAGTATATCTTTAACTCAAAGTAATATTATTACTTAATATTTTTTTAAATTTTTAATTCATATATGTTTATAATAAATATCCCAATCATATGTATATTGATAAAATTGTTTAAAAAAACTTTCACCGTATTTAATAAATCCATCACAACAAATATTTAGATATTTCTTGTTATCTTTATTTTTATTAATTTCTTTAATTTTAAATTTTTCAGTTGGAATGTAAGTATAAATAATAATTTCTTCAGATAATATTATTTCATTACAATTGACAAATTTATTTGGAATAATTATTCTTTCATATCCAATTTCTCTTTGATCTAATTCGATTAATTCACTCTCTTCTACATTAAATAAAATACCATTTATATAATCACTATTTATATTTTTTTCTAAACCTAACGCTATTTTATTTATATTTTTATCATAATAATTCCATTTTCGTATATAACCAAAGTCTTTGTGTATCGTTGTTATAATACTTTCAGAATTTCTTTTTAATGTTGTATTTCTAGATCTATTATTAACTAATGACCCATATCCAAATATATATTTCTTCATCTTCAACTAAATTAATATAATAAAATAATAAAATTTAGGTATAAGAAACATGTGATTAATAAAAAATATAATATAAATCAAAAAATTATATTTATCTAATTATATGAATAAACCTATATTTACTGATATTTACAGTCTTTTAACTGAAAATAATGAAGAAATATATAATTATAGTACAGGTATTGAAAAAATTGTTGCAATTAACTATGAATTGTTAAGAAATGATTTTAATTTTTTTAAGTCTATGAATAATAGTGATATAGATAAATATATATTAGAAACATGTATGTATATTACAGAGAAAAATTATGCTCTTAAAAATAAAATAATAAAAAATTATGAAATTATAAAAAAAAAAATTATTAAAAAATCATTTCAAGATTTTAATATTTATCGTCCTATAAATTATGGTAGATCTATTGTTTGTGTTGAAAAAAACAAAACTAATAGTTTACTAAATGATCTTATAAAAGAAATACAAAAAAATGAAATATCATATGATAATTTATTACATCATTTAAAAAAAAGTAGTGATAAGTCAAAAGATGATTATACTAAGAAAACTGCTCATGTAGATCTTTTACACCTTTGCACATTTAAAACGCCGATTTTTTTAAATATGCAAATTATAAATAATTTTTTAATGTTTTTCTTCTGTTAGAAGGTTTCTTACTATATTTCTTTGTTCTATTATAAGTTCCTTTAATTATATTCTCATATTTTTCTTTTGGTATATCTTTAATGACTTTTTCTATATTATTTTTTAATTCTTTATGTGTTAAACCATCTAATTTTTGTAATCTTGATTTCATCATACTAAAGTAATTTTCTATACTATTTGTAAAATGTTGATAAGGAACTGAATATAATAATTTATTATGTTTATTTAGTAATTCTTTTATTTTTTCATTCCTATGACTACTTGCATTATCTAAAATTATTAACTTATTTTTGTATTTTTTTGTAATATGTTTTTCTAAAAATTCATATAACCTATCACTATCAATTCCACCTTTTTCATATAAATCCCAACCTAATACTCCATTATAAGAAATAGCAAATATACCTGTGTATTTTTTGAATACTTCTTGTGATTGAGTTTTTATTACACATCTTTTACCTAACTCACTATAACATTGATGTCTTTTTTGAAGACCACTTATAGATGTTTCGTCAATACATATAATGTCTTCTAATTTATGTTTTTTAATTTCATCGTAGAATTCTTTTAATTTTTGATTAATATTTATTTCTTTACCAAATCTTTTTTCAGGTTCATGTCGTATTCTTGTTATTTTTAAAGTTATATTATTATCATTAACAATCCTGTTGATATGAAACCTACTTAATTCAATCTTGAATTTATCTTTTAATTTATGCTTTAATTCAGTCATAGTTATGGTTTTATTTTTATTGATTTCATATAATAAAAATTTAACATGTTCTTTATGAACTTTGTATGCAACTGGTTTTCTATTTTCTCTTTTTATTTCACCTTCCTTTTCATATTTTTCAACCCATCTCATTAAACTTCTTGGACTACATTTAAAAATTTCACATACTTCTATTTGTGATTTATCGCCAACTAAATAGTATTCAACAGCAGATAATTTATAATCCTCACTTTTATGTTTTGATGTCATTTATATTTAATATTATGACATAAAATATTTAAAATTATATTATAATATTATTATAGTAAATATAATGAATGAAGAAATATATAAATTAAAACTTGAAATAGAAGAACTTAAAAATAAAAATAATGAATTAGAAGAAAAATTAAAATCATATACCAATCCAACACGGAATAAAAAATATTATGAAAAAAATAGTGAATTAGTAAAAGAAAAAGCTAAAAATTATATGGAAAAAATAAAAGAAACTAATCCAGAAAAATTAAAAGAATGGAGACATCAAGCATATTTAAATCGTAAAGCAAAATTAAAAGAAAAAGAAAAAAATAAATAAAATTGCTTTAAATACTACTTAAAAACAAGATTATATATATATATAATGACAACTACTATAAATCTACAAGATTTTTTATCTTCTAAAACAATTTTACATAATGACACGCCTTGTGAATATAACAATGCAGTAAAGTTTTTTATTGAAAATAAAGATAATGTCGACATTATAACATATGAAAATACAAGACACTTTTCTTTATTAAATGTTAGCGTTTTAGAGAGAGATACAGATGGTAAATACTTTTATCAATTTAATGTTAAAAGAGATGGTGATATTATTGACAACATTCGTTATGAAAGTATAAGTGGTATATCTGCTCAATTGAGTTATTATATAGGAGGTGATAAGTATAGTCCAGAAGAAGTAGATA
>VFQS010000519.1_pt1 | contig 41988 bp, 34 predicted proteins | sample 3512361 | NCBI WGS metagenome assembly VFQS01 (sample SAMN10412375, study PRJNA504923) | tailings metagenome | isolation source: Relicate 1 Philex TSF3 active mining | place: Philippines
GTTACGGTGCATACTTACAAGAAAACTTGCCCGACCAAGATCGCAAGCTTGCCAACATCCCCGAAAACTTAGCGCCAGATGAGCTCACGCTCGAGAAAGCAATCGAACTATTAGCTGCTCCATCCGGTGAACGCGAACTTGGTATTGATCCCAACACTGGATTTGAAGTTGTTGCTAAATCTGGTCGCTTTGGGCCATACATCACAGAAATCTTTCCTGAAGAACCTGTCGAACTAAACGATAAAGGTGAACCAAAGAAGAAGCGCAAGAAAGCAGATGCACCAAAACCAAAGACTGCATCGCTGTTGAGCACAATGAACCTTGACACCATCACACTTGATGACGCGCTTAAATTGCTTTCACTACCGCGCGTATTGGGCACCAACTCAGCAGGAGAAGAAATCACAGTTCAAAACGGTCGCTACGGTCCGTATCTCAAGGCCGGCACTGATTCGCGCACGCTGACATCTGAAGATCAACTCTTCTCCATTAATTTAGATGAAGCACTAGAAATTTACTCCAAACCAAAAGAACGTCGTCGCGGCGTTGCAAAGCCACCACTGAAAGAACTCGGCGTTGATCCAAGCACCGAAAAACAAGTCATCATCAAAGATGGTCGCTTTGGTATGTATGTCACCGACGGTGAAACCAATGCAACTCTTCGTCGCGGTGACACACTCGAAGCAATGACACTTGAGCGTGGCCTCGAACTTCTTGCAGGACGCCGCGCCTGGGAAGCAGAAAACGGCCCTTCCCCCAAGAAATCCCGCAAAAAGGCCGCTAAAGCAAAGCCAGGCGATGCTGCTCCAACTCTGACAAAGAACACCGTCAAGAAAGCTGCAACAAAGAAGAAAGCAGCCAAGAAAGCAACTGGCAAAGCAAAAAAGAGCGCTGAGTAGACTCACCACATGACCCAAGAGACGTGGCTACTTACCGGCGGTGCTGGTTACATCGGCGCGCATATTGCAGATGAATTCATTCGCGCCGGCAAATCTGTAGTCATCTACGACTCGTTATACCAAGGTCTTGAGTCTCGCATTACTTACCTGCGCACCAAGCACAACCTTGATATCCCACTAATCAAAGCCGATATTCGCGATTACAACGAAATCGAAGGCGTGATTCAAAAGTACAAGATTGATGGCATCGTCCACACCGCAGCTCTTAAAGCAGTGGGTGAATCCATGGAAAAACCAGATGAGTACTTTGAAGTTAACCTCACCGCCACCAACGAACTGATCGATATCGCAAAGCGCAAAAACGTTAAGAAATTTATCTTCTCATCCACCGCTGCTGTCTATGGTTCGCCTGATTCGATGGAACCATGCAGAGAAGATGGACCAAAGGCTCCTATCTCGCCCTACGGTGATTCCAAATACCAAGCCGAAGCAAAAGTCACTGCCTTCATTAATACACCCGGAAACCACGGAACATCACTGCGCTTCTTTAACGTAGTAGGAACTGCAGCCCACGAACTTCTTGATAACTCTGTTGAAAATCTGGTTCCGATTGTTCTTGGCAAACTTAAATCAGGTAAAGCACCAGAAATCTTCGGTACTGATTACCCAACTCCAGATGGCACATGTATTCGCGATTACGTTGATGTCCGTGACATCGCCCGCGCACATTTAGCTGCGGCAGATGCCACCCAGCCTCTTCCACCTGCGCTCAATATCGGCACAGGTCGCGGCGCATCGGTACGCGAGATCATCAAACTGGTTCTAGAAGCCACTCACAAAACAGATACCCCCGTCATCGAAAGCCCCCGTCGCGCCGGTGACCCAGCTTTCTTGTGCGCCGACATCAACCTCGCCAAAACAGCGATGGGCTTTACCTCTAAATACTCACTCGAAGAGAGCATCAGAAGCCTCTTCTAGGCGTATCAGCGCCCCCCGATAGACTGCCCACATGACCCAAGGCCTGCCCAACCCTGCCGCCCCCGCGCCGCAGGCCACCCGCGGCGTCCTTGCTATCCCAGCCTTTCGCAAGCTCTGGAACTCCATGCTCTTCTCATCCTTAGGTGATTGGCTCGGACTTCTTGCTACGACGGCGCTCGCCCAACAACTCTCTGGTGGTTCATATGCAACGGCCAACTTTGCAATCGCCGGTGTCTTTATCGCTCGCTTGCTTCCAGCAGTCTTTCTCGGCCCTATCGCAGGAGTAATCGCCGATCGCTTTGATCGCCGCCGCTTGATGGTCAATGTAGACATCCTGCGCGCAGCGCTCTACATATCTATTCCTATCGTCAACACATACTTCTGGCTCTACACCGCCATGATCTTGGTCGAATGTTTAACTCTCTTCTGGTCGCCAGCTAAAGAAGCATCAGTTCCTAATCTTGTTCCACGCGACAAACTCGAAAGCGCTAACCAAGTAACACTTCTTGCCGCCTATGGCACAGCACCCATCGCGGCAATTCTTTTCTCTATCCTCACTCTTCTATCCAGCGCTATTGCAGCAATTAGCCCACTGATCCCCAGCAACTCAGTAGATATCGCGCTCTACATCAATGCACTCTCATTCCTCTTTGCAGCATGGACCGTCTTTGGCATAAAAGAGATTCCCAAAGGCGCAGCATCAAAGAGTGATTCGCCATCAAATGTTGGCCAATCACTCATTCAAGGTTGGAAAGCCGTCTCTCAATCCAAAATTATCCGCGGCCTCATCATCGGAATGGTCGGTGCATTCTCGGCAGCTGGTGCTGTCATTGGCCTTGCACGTACATTTGTAGGCGATCTCGGTGGCGGTGATGCCGCCTACGGTGTTCTCTTTGGTGCAGTCTTTACCGGTCTTGCAATAGGTATTGCCTTTGGCCCCAAGATATTTGCACAGTTTTCTCGCCGCAGATTATTTGGTGCATCTCTTACAACATCAGGAATCTTTCTCGTTCTTCTCGCACTTATCTCTAATTTAGTTCTCTCTGTCTTTATCGTGACAATCCTCGGAGCATTCAGCGGCATCGCCTGGGTAACTGGCTTCACTATGCTGGGCATGGAAGTTCACGACGAAATCCGTGGCCGCACTTTTGCCTTTGTGCAATCACTGATTCGCATTACTTTGGTGGCAGTACTAGCCATCGCCCCCATCATCGCCGCAACTATCGGCGAACATCGCTACGAATTCGAAAACCTGACCCTTGATTACAACGGCGCTCAAATCACCATCGGTATCGCCGGTCTTATCGCAGTGTTGATTGGTTCAGTTTCTTATCACCAAATGAAAGATCGCCCCAACGTCTCTCTCTGGTCTGACATCTTGGCCGCACTTCAAGGAGAACTCGGCGCCATCACCGGCCAATCAACCCAAGGTGTCTTTATCGCCTTCGAAGGTGGCGAAGGCACAGGCAAATCAACACAATCCAAGCTACTTGCTCAATGGCTAGAAGAAGAAGGCGAAACCGTTGTTCTCACCCACGAACCTGGTGGCAGCAATCTAGGAAAAGAACTCCGTCATATTCTTCTTGGCCATCAAACGGGTGATATTTCACCCCGCGCTGAAGCACTTATCTTTGCAGCAGACCGTGCCCACCATGTGCACGAAGTAATACGACCTGCACTCAATCGCGGGGCAGTAGTTATCACCGATCGCTACTTTGATTCTTCTGCTGCCTACCAAGGTGCAGGACGAGTACTCAACCCTACAGAAGTAGCTCGCATCTCACGTTGGGCAACTGAAAGTCTTTATCCAACCCTTACAATTCTGATTGACCTACCAGCCGAGATTGGTTTGAGTAGATTGCAATCTCGCGACAGACTTGAATCACAACCCTTTGATTTCCACGAACGCGTACGACAAGAATTCTTACAGATTGCCATGATGGATCCCGAACGCTACTTCGTAGTCGATGGCACACAATCAGTTGATGATATTCATTCGCTAATCACTAACCGAGTTGCCGAACTCCAAACGCTTAAGCGCAATGCAACCCAAGAAACCAAACGAAAGTTTCGCAAGTAAATGACTTCTGTCTTTGATGATCTGGTTGGCCAAGAACACATCATCGACACCCTCAAGAGCGCCGTTACCGCTTCACGCACAGTTGCTGAATCGCAAGAAATGACCCATGCCTGGGTCTTCACCGGCCCCCCAGGTTCAGGCCGATCCTCTGCCGCCGTTGCCTTCGCGCAAGCACTTATCTGCCCCGACCAAGGCTGTGGGACCTGCAACGAATGCTTTTCAGCAGCTTCCGGCGGTCACCCTGATGTTGAAATTATTCGCACCGAAGGGCTTTCAATCAAAGTCGAAGAAATTCGTGAACTACTTACTCGTGTTGCATGGGCACCATCTATGGGTGGTTGGCGAGTAGTTGTCATGGAAGATGCCGATCGACTTACCGAATCAGCGGCCAACGCGCTACTAAAGGCAATTGAAGAACCAGGAACTCGCACGGTCTGGTTGCTCTGTGCACCAACACTTCATGACGTCTTACCAACAATTCGCTCTCGTTGCCGCCATCTCCAACTTCGCACACCAAGCATTGATGCTGTAAAAGATGTTCTCATAAATAGAGACAAGATTTCTCCAGCAATGGCAGATTTTGCAGCCCGAGTGAGCCAAGGTCATATTGGGCGCGCAAAGCACCTAGCGACAAATGAATCTGCGCGCAGCAATAGAAAAGTAATTATGCAACTGCCACTTCAACTTGGTTCACTTGCTGCAGCTTTGCAAGCAGCCCAGACGTTAGTTGATATTGCAACCGAAGAAGCAAACTCCTCATCTGAAGCCAGAGACGAAAAAGAGATTGAAAGACTACAAGAGGCATACGGCAAAGGTGCAACTGGTCGTGGCATGGCAACTGGCGCTGCAAAGGCTGTCAAAGAGCTAGAGAAAGAACAGAAATCTCGAGCGACTCGAATGGTTCGCGACTCAATCGATGGAGCGCTTCTGGATCTAGCCTCCTTCTATCGTGATGTCATGATGGTGCAATGCGGAAACCCTGGATCAACAATCAATGCAGATATGCATGAACAGATTGATGAGTGTGCCGGAACCTCATCCTCGACCTCAATAATTAACAAAATAAATGTCACCATCGCAGCCCGCAAAGTTCTTGCACTTAATGCCGCACCACTGGTCACATGTGAAGCGCTGATGTGCCAATTGGCGCGCAAATAGCCTTTCAACCTTTACTTGAGAGTGGTCAAAACCACCCCCTGCTATAAGGCAGAATTCCACCATGCGTCTAGACCATGTTTCTTATGTGACTTCCCATGACCAACTTGCAGATACAGTTCAAAGATTAGGCTCACGCCTTGGCAGCACATTTGTCGATGGAGGAATCCATCCACGCTTTGGCACACGTAACTTCACTGCATCACTCAAAAACGGCCAATACATCGAAGTTGTATGCCCACTTGATCACCCTGCAACAGAGCAAACACCTTGGGGCAAAGCCGTTTCAAAGAAAGCTAACGAAGGCGGCGGTTGGTTCACCTGGGTCTTCTCAACAAAAGACATCACACCTATCGAATCAAAATTCGGCCGCGAAGCAATTGAGGGTCACCGTACTCGTCCAAATGGAACAGATCTAAAGTGGAAGCAGATTGGTGTAAAAGAAATTGCCGATACTCGCGAATTCCCATTCTTTATTCAATGGCTTTCTGCAGACCATCCGTCACAAGATGGAACACCCCTAGCTGAAATCCAAAGGATTGTGATTGCTGACTCTAATCGACTCGCGGATTCCTGGTTCAAGGACGAAATTCTTGCTTCTCTCGGTGATGTAAATATCGAATGGGTTGACCCATCTACTAATGATGACCAATCTGGGATTGTCGCCGTGCACCTTTTGGTACCTAATGGAGTCGTGGTGCTCGACTAAATTCAGCCTTAGGAAAGCAAAAGAATACGCATATGCGACCTCAAGTAAATACTCCTCTCAGACTAGATAGTCTGAGCAAAATTATTTTCGCTCAATCAGTTAACGTCCAATTTCTGGGATCTTGATAAGTCTCTGGAAGGATGGGAAAATTAGAGAAATCGATTTCCCATTCTTTACCAAAAGCATTTATAACCTCACACAGTTGTTCGTCGTTTTCCACGCCTACAACAACTGCTGAAGCCCAAGGGATTGATTTGGAATATGCAATGCAGGCCTCAAGTGCCGAAATATTTTTGCTTGCGCATATTTCTTGAAATTGCAAGAAAATGTGATGTGCCAGACTGAAGTAACTTGGAAGCAATTTCAAATCCGCTAGAAGAACCCCTTGCAGAAAGATTGACCGAACTTCCAGCCAATTTCCCTGCTCGTGCAACTCCATCAATTTTGTTGATCTTTGCGACTGGCGGCCTAAAACTGAAGATGGTATTTGAAAAACTGTGAATTTAGGAAAATGTTTCTTGACCCAAAGCAACTCATCCTCGGAATAAACACTAACTCCAATCCCTCTAACTTTTCCCGATTCCATTGCTTCAATACACCCCGCATAAATCTCGTTCGATAACTTACCTCTTAGCACAGAAGAGTTGTGAATGAGGGTTGCATCTAAACTTACTCTACCCAAGCGAGTAAGTGATTTTTCAATGCTTGCTAAAAGGAGGTTTTTGGACCGGCACGAGGACTCTGAAATTTTGGTAGAAATTCTCATCATCTCGTTCTGCTTCATGGACATTCCGATTAAGCTTTCCGCAGTGCCATAACTGGGAGCGGTATCAAATTGGGAAACACCCAGACTGATGGCTTTATGTAGGAATTCAATTTTCTCCTTGTCGTTGTATTTATTCGAACTTCGGGTAATTCCATACTTATCATCCAGAATTGCTGTCCCCAAGGTGAGTTTTGGGCTATTCGGAAGGCTCACCGTTGCATCACTTTTCATTTTTGTCCGATTCAGTAGGACCTTCAAGGCCCTTAATCATCCAATATCCGTCATCGCCGTATGCGGAAGCAATTCTAAATCCAACCTTTTTGTACAAAGCGATTGCTGGTAAGTTTTTGGCATCAACGCCGAGCTCGAATTGTTTTACCCCCAACCGTTCATGCAACTCAGTAAGAACTACTGGCAAAATTTCAGAACTCACGCCTGTGTTTCTAAATTTCAAATCCCCAAGCAACAACCCCATCACAGCCTTTTTGCTAGCAAATGAATCCCATTCAAACTTAATGTTTCCAATGTGTGTTCCTTCTTCGCGACGAAAAATTCCAAGTAATAATCCATTCTGAGACTCATTCATTTGTTTTATGAAATCAACGAGATTCTCCAATGTGTAATCTACACGGACACTTTTAATAAAGGGATTGTCTACAACATTTGTCATCCAGCTTAGGTAAGGAGAAAGATTGTCGTGTATTGGATCGATATCTCGCAGAGTGAATGGACCTATGTCCATGGACATTTTCATTCAAATAACCTTTCAAAAAGCTGGAGGGAAGACTCGCTATTTTCCTTGTCGCGCATCATGTACGTAAATGCCTAATCATCATACTAAGGACACGAGATTTAACCAATCGATTTGAGGAGCTCCCCAACTTTTTCACTAAAGTGGTAATCTTCATGGGTGAGTGTCTTAGCCATAATTCAAGCACGGTGTGCGTCAAGACGCCTACCTAATAAAGTAATCGCAAACCTTTTGGGTAAACCGACCATTCTTCATTTGGTGGAGAGAGTAGTAAAGTCAAAATCAATAAATAGATTAGTCGTTGTAACAACAACTGATTCTTCAGATAATCAGCTGGAGCAAATTCTAAGGAATCACAATATCGAATGTTTTAGAGGAAATGTTGATGACGTACTATCTCGATTCGCATCAGTGAGTGAAAAGTTAAAACCAACTCACATCGTAAGAATTACAGGAGACTGCCCACTAATTGATCCCCGAGTAATTGATCTAGCTGTAGATACTGCGATTGCTGGGGGTTATGACTACGTTTCAACAGATAACACATACCCCGATGGTTTTGATGTTGAGGTTTTCACATTTGAATCCCTAGAAGAAGCACAATTAACCGCAACCGAAGCTTTTGACCGCGAACATGTGACGCCCTATATAAAGAGAAACTTCCAACAGATTAAGTATTTGAGCCTTGCGCCAAGTTATGAAAATTTGCGAGTTACCCTAGATGAACCTGAAGATTTAGTTGTAATTCAGAAAGTATTAGAACATTTTGCCGATGCGACAAATTTTGGGATGGAAGAGGTTATTAATTTTTTGGTAAATAACCCAGAAGTTGCTAATTTGAATCAACACCACAAACGAAATGAAGGTTCAGAGACTACTTCAAATCAAAAACTATGGAAAAGGGCTCAGAAAGTTATTCCAACAGGGAACCATTTACTTTCAAAGAATCCGAACATGCATTTACCTGGCAACTGGCCCAACTTTTTTAGTAAAGCAAAGGGTTCAACCATTTGGGATATTGACAATCGTGAATTTTTAGATATGTCACTCATGGGCGTTGGCACAAATACACTTGGATATGGAAACGACTATGTTGACGCTAAAGTTAAAGAAGCGGTATCGCAGGGAAACATGTCGACACTCAACGCTTTTGAGGAGGTGCTACTGGCTGAAAAACTGATCGACCTACACCCAAGTTTTCAGATGGCGAGATTTGCCAGAACAGGCGGTGAGGCAAATGCCATTGCAATTAGGTTGGCAAGGGCAGCGACAGGCAAAGAAATAGTTGCAATTTGTGGATATCACGGATGGCATGATTGGTATTTATCCAGCAATATTTCTGACAAAGACGGACTAAACAACCACCTTTTGCCCGGATTAGAGGCTAGAGGTGTACCAAACTCTCTAAAAGGCACTACAAAAACTTTCCACTACGGGAACATCACTGAGTTTTTATTAGCAATAGCGGATCAAAACACTGCCGCAGTAATTATGGAAGTTAGTAGGAGTTCGAGCCCAGATATGGAATTCTTGGATGCCGTACGCAAGGAAACCAAACGCAGAGGTATCGTCCTAATTTTCGATGAATGTTCATCAGGGTTTAGACAGAACTTTGGAGCAATGCATCTCACCTTAGGCGTAATTCCCGACATGGTTATGCTTGGGAAAGCGCTTGGTAACGGTTATGCAATCACAGCAGTGTTAGGTTTAGAGAATATTATGAAAGAGGCAGAGAGAACTTTCATAAGTAGTACGTTCTGGACCGAGAGAATTGGATATGTTGCAGCTTTAGCAACGCTAGAAACCATGGAAATAGAAGAATCTTGGGAGGTTATTACTAAATTTGGCGCGGAAGTGCAATCGGTGTGGAAAAGTATTTCTGAGGAAACTGGCGTACCAATCAGTGTAAACGGGTACCCCGCAATTTCCAGTTTTGTGTTCAAAAATGGAAACCATCAACTTCTCAAGACTTATATCACTCAAGAAATGTTGAAGAGTAATATTTTAGCGGGCAATATGCTTTATGCTTCAACTACACACAGTCAGGCCATGCTTTTACGTTACTCTGAATTATTGTTATCGATATTTCGGAAAATTCGTTCAGCCATGGATGATGAAACGGTAGATGGCCTGCTCGATAACAAAGTTTCAAGATCAGGTTTCGGGCGACTTAACTAGAATAGAAGACAAACTCCTGAGAGTTAGTACCTCCTAAAAAGAGTTCTTTAGCTGCCAGAAAAGAATCAGACCCTTTGGCGCATTCGACAAAACCTATCCGATTTACTAGAAAATGGGTTGTGGAGTTTTCTTTATGCACAGCGGCAATCCATTTGGCATGGGGGTAAACCTGAGATGTCAAATTCAACTGCCATTTGAGTGCTTCGAGCACAACAGACAAATGCAACTCCGGAACTAATGGAATCCAACCCCCAATGAGATACTCAGTGCCACGAATTTGTTTTAGTTGGTGCCATATGTAGATACAGGGTGAACCACCAAGTTGGCCAATAAAGTTATCACGGGTGTTTGAAAGCCACCAAGCGTAATGTGTTGGTTTGCTGATTATGTCATTCTTCAGCATAAATTTTCGGGTGGACTGCAGATTTCTCGCTTCAAGAATTAAGTTTACATCGTTGTTTCTTGCTTCTCGTATGGAAAAACCCAAGTTGAATTGTGAATCCACTTGACCATCGGATTCATTTTGATTTCCAACACTATTCGTCTTTGAAGGCTGCGAGACGATCAAGTTCGCGACGTTGGCCGCCCCCGAGTAATCCGGGCGACTCTTCGCTTCGAGCAAAAGAGATCTCGGTATCAATAGATTCTTTAGAAGTAGATTTAGAAATACACCAAAGTAATCATCGTCAAAATCATCCATTCCGCTAAGATTAAAAAAATGGCCAAGTTGTTCAAGTTGATAGTCATCATTTCGCTGCGTCTCATTTAGAGGAAAGGAAATTTGCGGTACTTTACAACGAGCAGTGTAGTAGAGGACAGAATTTGAAGCACCAATTACCAAATCGCATGACAGAACTAGTCCACTTAGGTCATTCGAGAATTCGACAAGTGTAAATGTGATGTTTGCAGGAGCCTGATTATTCAAATATAGGCTTTGTATTAAACTTTCGTTCAAGTATTCAGACCTAATAGATACAAGATGAACCGCCCGACTTAAGCTCATGGAATTTCTAAATAAACTGCCAAAAACTTTCACCACGTTAATTTCAAGTGGGTTCGCCCCAAGATAGACAAAGACACGAACGATCTCAGACTCCCTGCGGTGGTCACAATTACTGTTGCGAGGCGGATTGAGAACAACATTTCTTATTGCCGCCTCGCCAATGTCGGCGTTTGTTTGCGTTCTTGATCCATAAAAGCGAATCCCATAAGGGATCCTAGTAACGTAAGAATTTATGACCTGATTGGAATCGTCGAGAACATACATTTTTACGCCAAGTCGGTGAACTTCATCAAACCATTCGGAAGAAAGCCTATACGAATCAACCACAAGGTGTGTGATTACGTGCAGCTGGAACAGTTCAGCGAGAATCTCAATTTCTGAATGAGATGAGAAGTTAGAAAGCTCCACCAATTCTTCGGCTGGAGGCTTTCGTGATTCGAATTCGAGAGGCCAAGGTTCGTCTATGACATAGAAAACTGGTATTCCGAGAAACTTGAGATGCAACCCAATTTCGTAAGATCGGGCAATGTGCCCTAAACCTGAGTTCTTTGAATTGTCAATCCTAAACAATATTGATTTAATCATCAGCAGTGAAGATTTGTGTAATCATTCGATTATTGTTTTTTCGTTGCAGCCTTTCTGAAAGTGTTCTAAGTTCAACTTTATCCACTTTTCCACTTGGTAATTTAGGAAGTTCTGGCAACCATGTGTAGTGCATCGGTTGTTGGTAGGTTGCCAATTTAGAAGCTACCAAGTCTCTCACTTGGGCTTGAAGTTCCATCGAGTTATTCTTACCTACAAGAAATGCAATCGGGATCTCACCAAAGTAATCATCTTTCTTTGCTACCACTGAACACTCGATAATGTCTTGACATTCGAGAATCACACGCTCGATATCCTGCGGAAATAAATTTTGACCTCCAACTGCAATCACATCTTTAGATCGACCGAGGAAAAACAGTTGTCCTGATTCGTCAAGAACACCTTGGTCGGATGTGGGAAACCAGCCATCCTCGGTGGTCGCAGGGAGGACTCCTTCTTCTGTCAGGTAACCTTCACAAGCAAGTGGAGACCGCACAAAAATCTCTCCTGGAATTCCGGGTTTGCAAATCTCCCCGTTAGATGAACGGATTTCAACAGAAATATTCTCGCAAGGACTTCCAACTGAATTTAAGTTAGGTCTAAAGTCTAAAGGAGAAACATTAGTAACTGTCGCAACTTCGGATGCCCCGTATTGCTCATGAAATTCAAAATGCCGTGAGTTAAAGAGCCTTTCTTTCACACTTGAATTCAATGATGCTGAGGAACTAACCAGGCAACGAATCGAATCCAATTGAAAATCATTTGAAAGTAGAACATTTGATAGCCCGTGGAGATGTGACGAGACACAGATAGTGAAACTAACCCTGTATCTCGTGACGGCTTCGACCCAGTCCGAACTAGAGAATTTCGGCAGAAGTATTAAAGTTGCACCAGATAGTAGAGGGAGAAAAGTTAACCGTTGCCCTAAAGAGTGTGAAAACGGTGATGCATTCAGCACTATGTCATCCTGGGTTACGTTATAAAGTTTCTTTGATTGAATCGCCCTGGCCAGTTTTAGCTCTTGCGAAAATACAATCGGTTTTGGATTGCCTGTTGAGCCAGACGATGCTGTAATCAGAAATTGATCTGAGTTTCTAGATTTGAACTCCCGGCTAGTGTAACTATTGAGATTTAATTTGTACAGAAAAAAACTTCCGACTTGGTCTACGTATTCAAAATCAGAGTCATACTTCTTTGAATCCGAAATAAGCCAGCCGGATAAGGATTTTCTTAGAATCTGTTCAACCTGATTTACTCGAAGTGATGTGTTCAACGTAACTAGGCTCAGCCGCAATTTGGCAATGGCAAAAACAAGCCCTACTGATGAAACTGAATCAGTCGCGATTAGCCCCACTCTAATAATCCCATAAAGTCTAGTCAGCCGATCTAAGTCCCTGGCTAAATCGGAAATACTTTCAACAAAATGACCATATGTGTACGAAGAGTCATCCATCCCAGCGATGGCAATTTTTTCGGGTAAGACTTTGGCTATTCGCTCTAATTCTAAATTAAGGATTGACATAGAATCTACGCTTCAGATTGAATCTGCTCTAAGAATTTTTTAAGGGTTAATTCCCGCATAGCAAATATAATTTCATCGGGGAGTAACTTTTGAGTGGCAAATTCGATTTCGGAAATTAGAGACATTGTAAGCAAACTGTCAATCCATTTTTGGCTCGATATTGTTTCATTTAAGGCGACTGAAAAATCATAAGTTGGAGACGGTTTGTTCCGATTAAACCATTTTTCGACAATCAAGAGCAGGGAATCCATTACTCATCCTCAAAGTCAATATGTGATAGGGTAAGTCGTTCACCCTTTTTAATAGCCTTACGATTTTTCTTTCCAATAACTATTTCATAGTAGGAAACAGGCAATCCGAAGGATGGCCTGATTGATCTAATATTCTCGGAAGTAAATGGTTCGCCTTTGCTAATGTCTTTAACGCAATAGAGAGATCGCTTGCCGTTCATATTCTCCACTGAACTTTCCGGTACGCCGTACTCCACATTGCCCAGAGCTGCCTCAACATTGCGGATACAATCAACCATAAATCGAAATTCAAACGGAGTTAAAGAAAAGAAATCATCTACAGATGACTGGGAATCCGAAAGTTTTATGTGTTTTTCAATCACATTTGCACCTTGAGCCACGGCGGCAATTGAAATTTCAGAGCCAAGCGTATGGTCGGAAAAGCCTACTGGACCTCCTACCAACCCTTTCATATGTTCAATTGTCCGTAAGTTTATGTCTTTTGTAGGTGCCGGGTAGGCAGTACTGGCCTTTAACCAAATTACTTTGGGGCATCCGCTCTCGATCAATATCCGATTTGATTCATAAATTTCTGATGCGGTAGACAAACCAGTGGAGATAAAAACTGGCTTTTTTGTCTTACCTAATTGCCTCAGGAGTATGGTGTCAGAAGCTTCAGGTGAAGCAACTTTATATGCAAATGGCTTAAATCGCTCCAGTATCTCAATGGAACCTAAGTCAAAAACTGACGCGAATATAGGCAAAGACATTCTTTCGGCTGTCTTGAATAAATCAGGGATCCATTCAAAGGGAGTTTGAGCATTTTGATACAAATTGTATAAAGTTGAAAACTTTTCCCAAGAATTACCTCCAGGAATTTTAAAGTCATCTAAATCGCAATCTAGAGTGATTGAATCCGCTGTATAAGCCTGAAATTTTACAGCATCTGCTCCAGAACGGGCTGATTCCTCAATTAATTTTATGGCGTTATCAATTTCACCAGCATGATTTCCAGAAATCTCTGCAATAACAAATGTTGGAAAGCCATCTCCAATGTTTAGCACCATCAACCACCTAATTTTTCGCCGATACTTTATTGAATTCCGACAACTCTAGCACTGCGCACCTTTAAAAATCGATCCTACAGCGATACCCACTCCCTCGTCTGAAATGACTGTACTGAGGCTTGGAGAACTTCTAATCCTTTAATAGCGTCAGAGATTCCGGGAGTAAAAATGGAGCGATGTATAGTGGCACCAGCAGATTCAAGCGAATCATTTATGTCTGCATACAAATTTGCAAAGGCTTCGATGAACCCCCCTGGATGCCCTGGCTTAAATCTGTTGTACCGCTGCTCATCTACGATTGGAAAACCCTGTCCAAATCTAATCTCAATTACTTCTCCAAATTGGTTCGCTTTTTTCAACTTATTTGGCTCAATCTGTCTCCAGGAGAGACTTCCGAGTGTTCCAAAAATTTCAATTTCTAAACCATTTTGCTCTCCCAGAGCCGTTTTGCTTACCCAAAAACTTCCTATCATTCCATTTTCATACTCTGCCAGAATCTCAACCTCATCAACCAACCCTTTCATAAATGAATGGTTCCCAAAACGAGAAAAAACACCAGAAGGGTTCATTCCGGTTGTGAATGTTGCCAGATGCAACACGTGAACTCCCAAATCAAGCAATATTGTTGGAATTTCACCGTCGGACTGGCGCCAAAGCTGAGGTGGATTTACACGACCAGTCCTTCTATCCTGCCTTATAAAACTTTCTTGCGGCATCTTGACGCGGATCGAAATTAACTCCCCGATTTCCTCTTCCATCACTAGTTGGCGCATCAACCTAACCATTGGGTAACCGCTGTAATTGAAGGTCACATAAAGTTGTGTTTCCTGGTTCTGACTAATGGCCATAACTTCTTTAGCTTCATACAATGTAGAAGTTATTGATTTTTCGCAGATAACTGGGATTCTAGCCTGAATCAGAGGAATAAGACTCTCAAAATGGCTGGGAGTTGGAGTTAGAAGAACTACAGCATCAAAACTTTTTCTTTGAGCGACAATCTCTTCAATAGACTCGAAGACCATGTTTGGGGATATTTTATAATGAAGCGAGGATGATCTGTTTGATTCTAATTTCCTATTAAATAATCCACCTACAACTTCAAAATTACCATCCAATTGCGATGCAATGAAGTGAGCCTGACCAACTGCAGAATTACTCCCGCCGCCCAAGAATACTAACCGTTTTTTTGACACACAAACCTTTCGCGACGCTAAAACCCAAAAAAATCTAAAGGAGTTCGACTGATTATGTCCACACGTTTAGAATACCATTGTCTTAATCGATTCTTTGAAACTTAGCGAGGCGGAAGCCATGAAGTGTCACCCGAAACGATGGCCTAAATGAAATTCTTTAGCATCATCATCCCTGTCCTCAATGCAGAAACTTTTGTAGGGTTAACGATTCGCTCATTAGTGGAATCGGATTTCAGCAGCCAAAATTTTGAAGTGATTTTTGTTGACGACGGATCTACAGACGAGACAATCCAAACTATCGAGAATTACCTGGCTCTGTCAGATGTTACTTTTGCCTTTAGTATTCTTAGAAATTTAGGAAAAAGGGGACCTGGAATCGCACGAAATATTGGTATATCCAGAGCGATTGGAGAATGGGTTTTATTCCTTGATAGTGACGATCAACTTACTGAAAGTGCATTATCTGAACTCGCGGAATATATCGACCAAAGAAAAAGTAAATTTTATGATGATCTTGTTTTTTTTGATGGCATTAGAATCAATCAACAAGAAAACAATGAATCAAGAATCTGCAAGCATTCGATTTTCTCAGAGCAAGGTGAGTATGAAAAGAATGTAACTAAGGAGATATCCTCAGTCCTGCGCCTTAATTTTGATGAGCATGTAATTTTCTGCGCATTCAAAAGAGATTTCATCCGAAAGTCTAAACTTGTATTCGGTCCAGGAATTTACGAGGATGTGCTATTTGTCTCGCAGAGCCTTATTCAATCTGGAGTCAGTTCGCACTTGAATAAAATTCTGTACAAAAAAACATCTAGACCGGAACAGATAACAGGAAGGTTCACAATCAATCATGCCGAGAGTTACCTTCAAGCTAGAAAGAGCATTTGGGATTGGCTTGAGACCGATTCGAACTGGTTGCGCGACGATTATGTTTCGGATTATCACTATGGTGTGCGCGGAGCTATAGGAATCCTTTTCAAAAGAAGTTCATTTGAAATTCAACCTCAAGATAGAGATCAATTTGACTCTAAACTGACAAGATTTGCAGTAGGATTATTTCAAAATTTTGAAGAAATCTTAGATGGTCCTCACGCCACGGAATTAGACTTCAGGGCCTACTCACGCTATAAGCAATTGCGTGATCTAGGGTTGGCGTAGAACGATAGGAGAGAGTTCATGGATGAGGTGTTTTACAGTTGCACAGATCTTCAACATAGTGTCTACCTGGCACCATCAAAAGTGAGAACCTGCTGCCAACGTTTTTTTGTTCAAGGCAAGCAACAAGGCGATGTAGTTCTTCTCGATGCTGAACGCGGAGACGAGTTCTCTCCTCTCAATGTGCTCAACGCCAAACTTAAGCTAGTGCAAGCAATCAATTCGGGGAAAAAAACCGATTGTTTCGGCTGTCCGTATTTACAGAAGAAGCCCTGGGGGAAACTGAGTGAATCAACTTTTAAGGTCAAACATATTTCGCTTGAGTATCACTCGATTTGTAATTTGAAATGCACTTATTGCAGCGACGAGTACTATGGGGGCGAATCACCCCAGTATGATCTTTCCAGTTTCATTTCTCAGTTGAAGCAACTGGGATTTGTTGAATTTTGTGACTCTATTGTGTGGGGCGGAGGGGAACCAGTACTAGACAACAATTTCGAATCCTTGGTCTCCTCAGTGCTAAACGACCTAAACCCTAAATACTTGAGATTCTTTACAAATGCGGTGCGGCATAATTTGCTTCTTCAAGATTTGCTTAATGACAAGCGTATATATATCACCACAAGCATCGATGCCGGAAGCAAAGAGACCTACAACAAAGTTAGAGGCTTTGACCGCTTGGAAAAAGTTTATTCAAATCTCGAGAAATATGCAGAAAGTAGTCCGGACCGTGTCACAATTAAATACATTTTTACTGAAGGAAACACCTCAAGCGAAGAGGTAAGTTTGTTTTTAGGCTACATCCAGAAGCATGGGTTGGAGAAAGTGAATTTCCAAATTAGTTTCGATTTCACTAAAGAACTAGTTGAGAAAAACGATTATCTTAGAATTATCGAGATGTATTCGGGACTGCAATCGTTGAATGCTAGATCTGTATTTCTTGACGATTTAATCTGGCAAAGATTTTCTTCTGAGGATTTTTCCAAAATCCTCAATCAGGATGAATTTGTATCTCAAGGGCTTTCTAGGCTTATTGCCGCTAAAGAAGAAAACAAAAGTGTTGTAATCTGGGGGACAGGCAGTATGGCAAATTTTCTGGTGGCGAAATCCCATTTTTTTTCTGAATGCTCGCCCGAATACTTTGTAGATGGGGAGAGAATTTTCAATACCGAGTACGAAATAGAACCAATAACGGGCAAAAGAGTTTACCCACCTTCCAAGCTGCTGGATGATAATTCCAGAATAGTCATAGCAGCGGCGCAGCAGCTTCCGGTAATTTTGCAGTCAATGGAAAATCTGGGCATTCATCCAAATAGACTGATTCGCGAAATTGTATTGTAATAGGGAGTAAATCTTTTGCGAAAACTATCGAATTCAGAATTAAAGTGAAGAGGATCGGGGTGTGGCGTATGCTCTGCTTGGAAGGTTTCACAATATGAGACGTTGCACAAAGTGCCTGCTGCCAGAAACTCATGAAACCATTACGTTTGATGAAATGGGCATCTGCAGTGTGTGCAAAAACTTTGGCAAGAAACAAGCAATAGATTGGAACTTCAGGAGAGAAGAACTAAACTTGTTGATTACTGATGCTAAATCACAGGCCTCTCAATACGATTGCATCATTCCATTCAGCGGTGGCAAAGATTCCACCTTTTCTTTGTACTATGCAATTAAAGAGTTGGGGCTCAAGGTTCTCGTAGTCAGCTTTGACCACGGTTTCTATAGAAGAAACCTTATTGAGAATCGCGATCGAACACTTAATAAACTTGGGGTTGATTTCCTCTCGTTTACCCCCAACCAAAAGCTCGTGAAAAAAATGATGCTCCAGTCCCTCAGAGATAAGGGCGATTTTTGCTGGCATTGCCATACTGGAATTAGCGCCTACCCTCTCAGGGTGGCTGTAGAAAAAAATATTCCATTAGTGCTTTGGGGCGAATCTTCAACCGAATACACCAACTACTTTAAAGTTGAGGATTTCCATTCGATTGATTCCAGTTCCTACAATCGAATTGCAAATCTAGGAATATCTGCAGAGGATATGTACTTTAGACTAGAGGAGGAGTTTGAGTTAAGGGAATTCCTTCCCTTTACTCTCCCGTCAGAAACTGTAATGAGGGAAAAAAGAATCGCCACTTACCCACTTGGAAACTTCATAAAGTGGGATACGGAGTCCCAGGTAGCTTTAATCCAGAAAGAGTTGGGTTGGAGAGGAGACGAAGTAGAGGGCGTACCTCAAGACTTCAAATACGAAAAGATAGAATGCATGATGCAAGGAATGCGTGATTTCCTGAAATATTCAAAGAGAGGTTACGGGCGAACAACACATTTAACTTCAATCGAAATTCGAAATGGCCGCATGTCTCGAAGCAACGCCGAGAACTTAGTTCTAGAATTTGAGGGTAAGCGACCTTATTCCTTGGACTTATTCCTTGACTTTCTTGAAATTACGGAAGACGAGTTATTAGAGATTTTGGAATCGAAAAGAATTGATCCTTGGGATGGCAAAATCCCCCTCTCAATAGGGAAACGGCCTCATGATTTTCAGGACTGGCAAAGAAAGCTAGCCCCCTAGATGAGTGAGGTCACTTCAGATAATGTGTTTTTATGTTCACAGGGGTAGTTAAAACTGCCTCGAGCAATTACCGTTCTATATGCAGGGCGCTTGAATTCTTAAAATCGCCATACGCGCTTGTTGAAGGTAAGTCTGACATGCGTAATCTGTCACACATTATTATCCCTGGAGTTAGCAAATTTGGCACCCTTATGAAAGATTTAGAAGTTTTGGGTTTAATCAAATCATTGAATTCTGCACGAAATTCAGGCACCGCAATTCTTGGTTTATGCGCGGGTATGCAAATAATGGGCAAAAAGTCAGAAGAGTCGCCTGGAGTGACCGGGCTTGGATGGTTCGACTTTGAAGTGGTGAAGATTAAAAATAGCTCAACTGATAAAGCGAGAAGTTTTCATACGGGTTGGAATGATGTAGAGGCCAAAGAATCCAGTCAAAAGTTTGAAAGTGAGGGTTGTTTCTACTTTAATCATTCCTATTACGTAAAAGATTGCAACCCGTCTCAGATACTTGGCTTGACAGATAATGGAAGCTCATTTGTGTCTGTTGTGGGCGAGGGAAATTTAGTGGGTGCACAATTTCACCCAGAAAAAAGCCAAAGTGATGGCCTCCAATTTATCTCAAGGTTTCTCGAGTTAAAATTATGATAAAAAAAAGAATAATTCCCAAAATTCTTCTACAAGAGTCAGTTAAGACTAGAAAGCTTTCTTCTGTAACTTCTGTAGGATACCGCGTGACAAAAATTGTGGGAGACCCCGAAAGCCAGTCAGAAATTTATCAGTCAACCACGTCTGATGAATTAATGGTTCTACATACCAGACTCTCGAAGATGGATTTTGAGAAAACCCTTCAGATTCTAGAAAAAGTATGCAGGAAAGCGTTCATGCCAATCGCATTCGGAGGTGCAATCTCAACTATTGATCAAGTAAATCAGATATTTGATATAGGGGTTGAGAAAGTCATTTTTGGCAGAGCGATTTATTCAAATCCAAAGATTGTGACTCGAACGGCAAATAAATTTGGGAGTCAGGCAGTTGTTGCTTCATTAGACTTTCGTGCAGAAAAAGATCCGTCATTAGTTGGAACAGAAGGAATCAGATTCACCAGTAATCAAGAATTAAGTGAGATGATTACATGGACTGAAAAGTTGGGCGCTGGAGAAATTTGCCTGAGCGATATGGATGCAGATGGAAAAATGTGCGGAAGTAACATTGGAATACTAAATAGTGTCAGAGAGCTAACGAATTTGCCCATTATACAAAATTGTGGAATTGGGAAAACAAGTCATTTTATTGAAGCATTCAAATCAGGTGCAGATGCAATCGCTGTTGGTAGCTACTTTGCTTTTCAAGATCAAAATTTCATTGAAATTAGAAGCCACATTAGGAATTCAGGTATAGACATTCGAGTATGATGAGTTAGACTTTAAGGGGTGTGCCAGAATTAATGCAGTAGAAACGGTGTGGGTGTAATGTCTTTCTTAGATGGTAAATCCGTTCTTATCACCGGGGGTACGGGATCTTTGGGCCAAGCTCTAACGGAGCAGATTCTAAATACGACCGAAGTCAGGCGTCTTGCGATTTTCTCCCGCGATGAGCTCAAGCAATCAAATATGAGAATGAAGTTCATGAGCGATGACCGCCTGCGCTGGTTTTTAGGAGATATTCGCGATATCGAAAGATTAAAAAGAGCCTTCCATGGGGTTGACTTTGTGATTCATGCGGCCGCTTTGAAGCAAGTTGATACGGGAGAATATAACCCGATGGAGTTCATTAAAACTAATGTTTTAGGAAGTCAAAATGTTATTGACGCTGCGATATCTGCTGAAGTAAGACGCGTGGTGGCATTATCAACAGATAAGGCATCCTCGCCAATAAATTTGTATGGTGCAACAAAACTAACGGCAGACAAACTATTTATCGCTGCGAATAATTATGGATTTAAGTATGGGACTACCTACAGTGTAGTTAGATATGGAAATGTAATGGGTAGCAGAGGTTCTGTCATTCCATATTTTAAAGATTTAGCAGAACAAGGGAAAAATTTACCAATAACCGATCTTCGAATGACGAGGTTCTGGATCAGTTTGGACCAAGCAGTGAAATTTGTTTTAGACTCGCTAGAAATGATGAAAGGTGGAGAACTTTACGTTCCGAGAATTCCGAGTATGAAAATCGTTGACTTAGCGCGCGCTGTATCTTCAAATGCAGTACTTGAAGAAATAGGGATGAGACCTGGGGAAAAACTCCACGAAGAGATGATTTCATCTGACGACAGTCGACGGACTCTTCTATTAGGGGACAGGTTCATAGTAATGCCTGTTGTCGCAGAGTGGGGTTATTTACCTCCAGATGGAATTCGAATGCCCGAAGGCAGCTCATATAGGTCGGACTCCAATGAACAATGGATGAGCGAGTCTGACATTAAGAAATTTATCGAGAATCTAGGGAAATAATGATTCCGTATGGACGGCACTCGGTGGATGAGCAAGATATTGATGCCGTAATTTCAAGTTTGAGAAGCGACTGGCTCACAACCGGACCACTTGTGGAAAATTTTGAAGCTAAATTACAAGAAGTAGTCGGCGCACCAACGATATCGGTTTCTTCCGGAACAGCCGCACTTCATTGTGCATACGCGGCTATTGGCCTAAGGGCTGGTGATGAAGTCATCACCCCGCCGATAACTTTCGTTGCAACTCAAGCCACCGCTGCAATGCTGGGTGCTAAGGTTGTTTTTTGTGATGTAAACCTTGAAAACGGGAATATAAATCCGCACCATGTAGAACAGTTAATTACTTCAAGAACTAAAGCCCTTGTCGCCGTAGATTACGCAGGACACCCGTGTGACATGGACGAATTAAGGAGAATTGCGGACCGGCACAGTTTATATCTCATTGAAGATGCCGCACACAGTATTGGATCAACGTATAAAGAAAGACCAATTGGTACTTTGGCTGATTTAACGACGTTTTCATTTTTCCCAACGAAGAACATGACGACCGCGGAAGGTGGAGCCGTTGCATCTTCTAATCCGGAATTGCTCATGCGTGCAAAGAGATTCGCACGACAAGGATTAATTAGAGAAATTGATCAATTCAAATTAGTTGCAGATGGGCCATGGCACCAAGAAGTGCATGAATTTGGATTGAACTACAGGCTTCCTGATGTCTTGTGCGCACTTGGTATATCCCAGTTATCAAAATTACCCTCATTTAAGGAAAGAAGAAGATCCATTTTTAAATTGTACGGGGAGCTACTTGGAGGGATTCCTCAGCTTATCCTTCCTACCGAAAAGTCATATGTAAATTCAAACTGGCATCTTTACCCACTAAGAGTTGAGTCAACGCAACGGAGACGATTGTTTGAGTTCCTCAGGGAATCAGGATTCGGAGTCCAGGTAAATTATATTCCTGCGTACCGCCACCCTGTTTTTTCGGATTTAAATATCGACCGGATGAGTTTCCCTAATAGCGAGAGATTCTATAGTGAGGAAATTTCTTTGCCGATGCATTTTGAAATCCGAGACGAGGATGTCGTTAACATTTGCCAAGCGATTATCAAATTTCTATCCAGATAGAATTCGAGTGCATACTTAGTGGAATCAAGAATACCTTGGCCAGCTGTATCGGTGATAATACCCGTGCATGGTAATGCGCCGCATCTAATTTCAACAATTGAAAGCATTAGGATGCAAAGTTTTGAAGAATACGAAGTGATTATCATATTGGATCGAGCCTCTGAAGAGATACAAACTTATACGAGAAATCTGGCGCTAGATTTCGAAAATATCAGAGTGGTAACTTCAGAAAAGCCTGGAATATCTCATGCACTGAATACTGGGATACTCGAGAGTTCCGGAGAGTTCATAGCCAGAATTGATGCAGACGACTTAATGCGAAGCGATCGGCTTGCTTTGCAAAAGAACTTCTTAGAAAAACATGAAAAAGTAGTGTGTGTGGGCAGTCAAGTTACAAAAATCAACTTTAGTGGAATTCGGATTGGGAGATCGAGCTACCCTGGAAGCAACAAATTAATTACCTCTACTTTACTCTTTAGGAACTGTATAGCTCATCCGAGTGTGATGTACCGGCGATCATCAGTTCTCGAAGTGAATGGATATCGCCCTGATTTTGATGGGGTGGAGGATTACGACCTATGGTTGAGACTTTCAATGATTGGACAGATTCGAAATATACAGAAAACGCTAACTTCATATCGAGTTTGGGAGAGCCAGGTAACCACGAGGAAAAGGCACCTAATATTTGAAAACGCCAAACGTGTTAGGGAGTCTTTCGTGAATTCATCAGTGAGCCAAGGGCAGAAGGCAAAATTCCGTGATAAAGACTGGTTGGTGTCGGCAGATTATTTTAATAAGAGCATACAGAATTTCCGTAACTCTGGTGAGAAGTTTTCTGCTCTTCAAAATTTGTTTAATTCATTTAGAATCACGCCCTCACTTACCACTCGAGTATGTACAGGTTATGTCCTGAATTTCATCTTAGCCCGAATTAGGGGCCGTGACCGTGAAAATTGAACTTAGTGGAGGAATTGGGAATCAACTTTTTCAGTACTCTCTGGGAAGGTATATGCAGCATCGAAATGGAATGGAATTGACTTTTGTTTCCGCTCCTTTGGGCGTGCGAGAGAATCCACACAAATCAAAATTGGAAGATTTTGTCTTTGGGGCTAACGTAAATATTCTGAATCGAAATCCAGTAACTAGGTATCTTTCTAGAGCAAATAGGTATCTAAGCCATCGCGTTCCCAAGTATAATTTACTGAATCAATGGTTTTTTCGGAACTACACCCAAATCGGTGTTGGCTTTGATGAAAAAATACTAGAGCTTCACAGACCTAGGAGCGTGAGGGGATATTTCCAATCTTACCGGTACGCGGAATCCATCAGATCTGAAATAATTTCAGAATTTGAATTAATTACGCCATCAAAGCGTTTTCTCGCCTGTGCAGCAGAAGCGAAAGCAAATGCACCAATCATTGTGCACTTAAGGCGAGGTGACTACGCGCAACTATCCACCTCAGTCGGAATTTTGGGAGCGGACTACTACTTCAATGGAATAAAGGCGTTAATCAGTTCAAATTCACAAAAACAGATTTGGATTTTTTCTGATGACCCAAACGCATCATTGGCCCTAGCTACTAAACTTGAAGAAATGGGACTGATAGAAATAAGAACGGGGTTTGAAATGACAGATTCGGAAACTCTCAAACTTATGTCTCTTGGGAGCGGTATGGTTATCGCTAACTCTACATTTTCATGGTGGTCAGCATTTCTAGGAGAATACGGAGATAATGTTGTGGCTCCTCAGAAATGGTACAAGGGAATGCAGGATCCTAGAGATTTAATTCCTAAGAATTGGAAGTTGATTGCATCATCCTGGGAATAGATGAGAACTCAGTCAGTACCAAATACCTTTACAAGAAATTCTTTAAGTCAGCTTGAGGGGATATACCCCATACGAGGAGCACGTTTCCGGCGTAGGTTAGCGGATTCTCTTTAAGAATTAATGAACCTGGAATTCTGTCTGCAATATCCTGAGCCGAGTATGAATTGTCAGGATTCTCGTGGATGTGGTTGTAAAGCATAAAACCTGATTTTGCATGCAGAATGTAATTCTGAAAGTAAAAGTCCTGGACTTCTTTATGTAGCTCTGAAAAAGCATAGTTGGATATAAACAGATCAGTGGGACTGACGTCGACTTCAGAAGGACTAATGAATTCAAAATTAGTGAGTTCGATGAAGGGTTTTAAAGTCTGTCGAGTGAGATCAAGTACTTCACTTAGGTCTACAAGTCGATATGAGTTTAACTCAAATCGACTTGCAATTTGCGCTGCTAACCCACCATTTCCGATGCCTACTTCTACAATTTCCGAATGATGCAAGTCTATAAAAAGATTATCTATATCTTTTAGTATTTTTCCATATCTAATTTGAGTGGGGGAAAGTTCGCCCAAACCATCAAATGGATATGTGATCGGTGAACCAATCTCAATTTTCGAAACTTTTGCAATTATCGAAAGTATGTCTGGGTCGTGCCTTATGAAATCGAGATATTGGATTGCTTGGCTTCGAGTAACGTGTTCGAGCACTAGTCGATACTCAAAACATTTCTTGAACACAGAGAGAATTGCAGGGTTTGAAGCCGCCGCCGCACAAATCTCGGTATACTGAGGTATATCGCTGATGCTAGTTCGTATTGTTGAACTTCGAGTTTCTATTTGTTTAAAATTTTTCAAGGTCCAGATCTGGTGGCGGTTCTTTAGCTCCAGTAAAAGCCCCGTAAAGCCAAAATTCTTCAATGTCGGCCAATAATCCTTATAACCTGACACATAGCGGGGGAAAATTTCGTTCATTTTCATTCCCTCAATATACAGCTAAGAGATTTGTTGATGGATCAAGAATTCAACCAAGCCCGTACCTTTTTTTGAGAGCAAGTACAGAATTCTGTACTAGGCGCATTTCGTTAGTTTCATAGTTGTAATCGAAGTTGTCATTGTTAACAATGGCTGAGGAATTATTAGCGCCATTAACAATAAAGTCAACACCAGATATTGATTTAGTGCTGCCATCATTTGATTTTTGGCCGAGTTGCCTTCTTAAGTACGCAACGAAGAATGGAACGCGAGAAATTCCTAACCTAGAAATCACTCGCCTATAGAGAAACAGAACTTTCCTTGAAATGGAATTCAAATTAGGTGTTTCCTGGAATAGACCTGAAAATCTACTTACATTAATATATCTAAATGCAAGAATTTGATGCAATGGAGACTGATTTTCAGTCAGGATTCGTGAAATGGATTGCGACAAACTTTCGTTGGGGCCAATAGTGTTTCCAACTATTGGGGGATAGGCATACAACCTTTCAGGATCCAAACTTAGAATTGGAACACCAAGTGCAGCAAATTCAAGTCCAACAGATGAAGAATTATTGATAAGTAAACTCACGTAAGGAATAAAACTATATATTGAGACGGAATCCTCTGGCCAATTTATAATTACATTTGAAGGGACCTGACTAAGTAACTCCCTAAGCTTAATCCCGTGCTGAGAGAGAACTGAGTCTCTTTTGTTTGGAAACTCTCTGGGATGTGGTCTGATTACGAGAAATTTATCCGTATGCAATGAAAAATATTTGATTACTTCATCAATTGAATTAAGTTGCTGATCTTCTTCGTTATTTATCAGATTGGGTATATTGACTCCAATAGCCCTTGCCGCAAACATTTCATCTGCACTCGATAAAGCCATCAATATGATTTGTCGCTTACCCGACAACTTTAACATTTTCATAATAAAGTCATTATCTTCAAATTTCCGAACTGCAGTCGAGTAAACCCAAGCATTTGATGAATTGAATAATCCTTCGAGGTGCTTTGTCACGGATTCCACTTCGTAAGAGTTCAGAGGCAATGCCATCTTCTCTCTTACGGTGTAGGTCTGCGGGTACAGGAAAGCATGCTCATCGCTTACATGAATCGAAATCGATTGATAAATTTCGTGGTTGAATCCACTTGCTTGAATGGAATAACTTGGAATATGGTGATGAGAAGCAATGTGTGTCAGAGTCCGGTTAACCCCATAGAAATTATTGTAAACAATTACCCGATCATATGTGTTTTGGTCGAAGTAACGCTTTGAAGCCAAGATCAACCGGATTGAATTGCTAAGTTCGACTCTAAGTCGGACCCACTGTTCATCATTGAGTTCTAGTGTGACTAATTTGTTCTGAAGAAGAATTTCATACGCGCTTAATCTTCCAACTGGGACACCCTCATATTGAAATTCAAACCAATTATCTTTGGAAAATTGACTCGAAACCTCATCGACAACACACTTGTCATCAGGTTGTGACCAATGCTGTAAGAAATCAATCTTTGATCCAGTCAAAAAGGATTCGGAACGAGATGAAATTTCACATCTCCTACAAACTTTCAACTTTGCTTCAAGATTTGAATCAAAATTTAGACCACTTGCACGCATGTTCGTGCAATAGGACTCCAGAATCTTTCCACATCGCAAGAAAGTGACTTCATGGCCAGCATTGATAAAATTCTTAGCAAGGTCCGATTCAATTGCGGTATGAGGATAAATTGATGCGTATGGGGCGAATATCAAAATTTTCACAAACAAATCCCTGCCTTTATCCCAATTTCAATATCACTGGGGATTATCCTACTATCGTGGCTTTAGATGATATCAATGCGAAGATTTCAATACTCCCAGCTTTGATTGTGGCTTATAAGAGGCTTGAAAACACAGAAAAACTTATAAATGACTGCATAAAATTCGGGTGTCCAAAGATTTACTTGGCTGTTGATAAATCGACTGGAACAATGAATATCCAGCAGCAATTCTATAATTTGGCTGAAAGAATTCATCAGCGTACATCTATCCCCATCTATCTTTGGAATCGAAACCAAAATTATGGCCTTGCAGCTTCAATGCTCAGCGGCATTAGCTGGTTTTTTGAGTTTGAAGAGGCTGGGTATGTATTGGAGGATGACCTCGAAGTTAGTGAAAGTTTTTTTCATTGGAGTTCCACTTTGCTCGAGAAAGTGCGAGAAGATGATGATATTTGGCTAGTTTCCGGTAACAATTACCAGGATAAGGAGACAGTTCAATTTACAAATTACCCATTGATATGGGGGTGGGCAACGAGCAGATCCAAGTGGAAACTAATCCTTAAGACCACACTTTCTTCCACCCCTAACTTCAATAGATCAACTGATTTGAAGGTTCGAACATACTGGGCGTTGAGTTATAAGAAGGCTGCGACGGGAGTCGTCGATTCTTGGGCCATGCTATTGGCTGCCACTATGCGAGGGAATAACAAATCTTGCATTCTTCCTCCCACAAATATGGTTTCAAATCTTGGAAGTGATTTAGCAGCTACACATACTCAATTAAATGTTTGGCCTCTGAGGGAACCAATTAAGAATTTTCCGATTAGTTTTATCGATGAAATCGATTTGACTACGGAATCAACTGCCCACACAAATGAATTTATAGAGAAGAATATTTACGGTATCAAGAAACTCAAGTTTCGATGGATACTGAATATTGTCTTACTCAAGTTTAAGAGGAATTCAAAATTAGACGATATACGCGACCTAATGGATACACATCAGAATATCATTAAATTTGAGATGATTCGATAAATCAATGGCAAAAAAAAGAGTACTTCATATTGCTGGTGGACTTGGAGGAGCTTTTGTCGCTGCTAACAATTTAGTCAATGCAGTAAATACGTATTCGCGAGAATTTGAGGCTGATATCTTGGTTAATCGCCAAAGTGGCGTTCAGAGATTAAAATCAAAATCTCTTACACTTTTTCAATCAATTACTGCGACAAATATGTACGAATTTCACTCAGCTGAATCGTTAGCTACAGTGCGAATAGCCGAGATTGAAAGATATGTGCCAGATCTAATACATATACATAATTGGTACAACCTATTGGATTTGAACTTGATAAATAAGATTATTCGTGAATTTCCGGCGATATTCACAATGCATGACGAAAGAATGCTTACTGGCGGTTGCCATATGACTTTTGGATGTATGAACTATAGAAAAAATTGCAGTGATTGCCCCGCTGAAAAATTCATTTATGGAAAAACAATGAAAAGCAAATTGAAGCAGAATGTTGTTTTAGATGGCTTTTCACGGACTCAAACGATAGTTCCTTCACAATGGTTATTTGACAAGGTGTGCGAGGAGAATCCCTTTGGCGATCGCTCGCATATACATAAAGTACCAAACATTGTAGATCCGGTTTTCACATCCAATCCGAAAAACAACAAAATAAGTCAATCAAATAATAAGTTGAGACTAATTTTTGTTGCAGCGAATTTAAGTTCAAATGTAAAGAATTTAAACTCTCTCTTTAAGGCCTTAGTTGAATTACTGACAAGTCAAATGAATCTTCAAATAAAGTTAACTCTGGTTGGAGGCGGCAACGTCGATATGCCATCGAATAATTCGAATTTAAGAATAATCCGGAAAGAGAGCTTGTCTCCCGAACAAATCTTGCAGGAATTTGAAAAGCAAGATATCTGTATAGTCCCAAGCTTGTCAGAAAATCGACCAAATGTGATTGTCGAAGCTATGCTTGCAGGAGTATTCGTGATTGCTTCGAACGTTGGTGGTATTCCAGAATTGATCGAGGACGATGTTACTGGTTATACATGCGCTCCAAATAAGACAGGAATTTTAGAAGCGCTAAGACGCTACTCGAAGTCTCCGGAATCTAGAAAGAAGGACATCATAAACGAGGCATATGAAAGAGCTTCTAATGAACATCAGCCAGTCAAAATAGTGCAGGATCATGAACGTGTTTATAGCAATAGTTACAACTCACGGCTTAGCTGACCAACAGGGCCGCCTTGGCATTTAATTTCAAGTAATATCGCCCCATGAATCGATTTGTAATTGCCACAAACTCAGAAATTATGAGTAAAAGCTTACAAATTTTGAACAAGCAAGATCGCAAGAAGTTTTATCTAGTATCAGTGGTGCAAGTCGCTCTGGGGTTAATGGATTTAGTCGGTGTCGGTCTAGTTGGAGTGCTAGGCGCCTTGGCCGTAACTGGACTTGAAGCAGGTACCCCAGGAAATCGAGTAAGCGCCATGCTTAACTTTCTCAACTTACAGAATACTTCATTCCAGTCACAGGTATCGATTGTTGGAGCGCTGGCTGCGATACTTTTGATTTCAAGAACGCTAATTTCAATTTTTTTTACTAAGAAAATTCTCTCATTCCTCACGCTTAGAGGGGCTCAAGTCTCAAGTGAATTGACATCAAAATTTCTATCGAGAAACATTGAATTGATTAACTCAAAAACTACAGAGGAAGTTATTTTTGGAGTGACATCTGGAGTTTCATCATTAACACTCCAAGTACTGGCCCCTGCTGTGGCGTTATTGGCAGACTTTTCACTTTTGTTTGTACTTGCAGTGGGGCTTTTTGTAGTCGATCCCACAATGTCAATTGGAACAATTTTGCTGTTTTCGCTTACTGGATTTGCTGTCTACAAACTCTCACATAAACGTACCGCAATATTAGGTAACGCTGAGGCGGAATTGACGATTGCGAGCATGCAAAAGATTAATGAGGTGTTATCTTTTTATCGACAGGCAATTGTTGCTAATCGACTTGAATTTTATTCGAGAGTGATAAGTTCGATTAGATTTCGAATGGCAAAGGCGACCGCCGAATTAACATTTGCACCATTTATAGGAAAATATGTATTAGAAACGACAGTGATATTCGGTGCGCTGCTCGTTGGTGGTGTTCAATTCCTGCGGCATGACGCTTCTCATGCGGTGGCAACTATCACAGTTTTTATGGCTGCAGGAACAAGAATCGCGCCTGCAGTGCTGCGAGTTCAGCAGAGCTTGGTGCAAATAAAATCAGGTTACAGCAGAGCATCCGAAACTTTTTTGTTGATTGATCAATTACGAGACGCTACTCCGTTACCGAAAACTATAGATGTACCGAATTTCTCTTATGGTGATTTTTCTCCTTCAGTCGAAGTAGATGGAGTTTCATACAAATATCCTGGGTCGGAAAAGTTAGTAATTCAAAACTTGAGTCTTTCCATCGAACCAGGATCTTCGATCGCCATTACGGGAAAATCTGGCGTTGGGAAAAGCACCCTAGTAGATTTAATTTTAGGTGTTCTAGAACCGACAACGGGTAGCATCCGAATATCAGGAGTGATGCCGCGAGCCGCTTCAATGAAATGGGCTGGTGCAATTGCTTACGTTCCGCAAGACACGCCTTTGATTGAAGGATCGATAAGAGAGAATGTGTCAGTGGGGTACCCTCTGGCAACCGCCACAGATGAGCGAGTAATAGAATGTCTTCATTTCGCGCAATTAGGCGATTTCGTTAGTAATCAACCTTTGGGAATTGACACTCCGATAGGCTCGAAAGGAATTCGGCTCAGCGGGGGGCAAAGACAAAGACTCGGAATTGCACGAGCTTTTTTCACGCAGCCAAGGTTGGTCGTATTCGATGAGGCAACAAGTTCCCTAGATAATGAGACTGAAGAATTCATTACTACTGCTATTGAAAGCCTGAAAGGAAAGATCACGGTAATAACAATCGCCCACAGGCATTCGACAATTGTTAAGTCGAATTATTTACTAGCCCTCCAAGACAACGGCAAAATGCTTTTTGGTCCGACTTCAGAAATCCTCCCAAGCATTTAGCCACCTGAACTCCAACTCGGGAACGAGGCAACTAGTAATGCAAAATGTCCGTTTTATTCCCTTCTCACTACAAACTAGACTGGGATACGTAGAAGGGCATAGAGGCAGCGACGGCTGGTTCTGTATTGCAAAACCGGTTAGTAAAGGATCGATAAAGTGGCACTTAGCGTATGGACAGTTGCCGAACTGGGGGCTTTTTACACTGAGCACCGTTCAGAGCTACTTGCGCATGCCAATCGCGTACTGAAGGATTCAGCCAAGGCTGAAGAAATCACCCAAGACTCTCTTATAAAGTTTATGTTGGCTGCTCCTGAGCTTGAATCTGAAGAGCACGCTCTCTCTTATCTACACCGCACCATTGAAAACCTCTGTATCGACTACTTCCGCATGGAGGGTCGTCGTCCAAATCTTGTGGTCATTGATGATGCCCAGGCTGAGGTTGAAGCTGCATGGCAGGTATCGGGAGATCATTCACAAGTTCTTTCTCAGGCAGAGGATGCTGCGATCATTCGTCAGGCTTTGGCACTTCTTTCCCCTGCCGAGCGCGCAGCGCTTGTGATGTGGGAGATGGAGGGTCGTTCAACAGAAGAGATTGCCGCAGAGCTTGGAATCAAGGAATCTGCAGTGCGCCACACTGTTTCTCGTGCTCGCACATCTCTTCGTCGTGTGCTTTCAGAGCTCGTTATCGATCACGAGCGTGGCCTTACCGCCCTCGACATGCTCTCAACCACCTATAAGAAGGCATCAGAGCTTGCCGCTAAGACTTCAAAGGTGGCTTTGTCCTTATTATTAGTAGTTACCGCATTCCTTGGCTTTAACTCAATGACAGGACGTGAAGGCGTTCTTACTACAGTTTCTTCAAACGATTCCGCGGGTGTGGTTTCTGATACTGCTCCAAGTACAGAATCGGCTGTTCCTGCCCCATCTATCTCGATGCCAGCTAAGAAGTCATCAACCATGGTCTCTGGCGTATACGTCAAGACCGGCAAGGCTGCCCAATGGCCTGGCCTTGATGCAGAAGGCGTCCCAACAGGTTTCACCGTCACAGGTGAGAGCGGTCCAGCAGGGAAGATTCGCGTAAACCGCAATGTCCCTGTTGCGACCGAGCAAGGCACAATTTTGGCCACCCAGGCCATCACATCTGGGGGTGGACCAAACGTGATGATCGATCAGAGCATCACAGTCGATGGCAACGGCACAAAGTATGAGGTCGGTTACGTTTCCTTCGGAATTGACGGCAATTGGGCGGTAGCTGAGGCTTCCGCCACGAACGTCGATTTTGAGCGTTTATCCAATGGCCAGTACCTTATGACCGTTACAATTTCCCTACTCTCAACCCCAACTTCAGACTTTGCTATTCCGGTCGGTGACCGAGGCTTTGATGTTGTTGACGCACCTAAGACGATCACGTCTCGTCTCTTGCTCAACGCGAGCAAGACCCAAATTTTGGCTCAGGCGGTACTAGTACCCGGAGCATAATTAAATAAGTTTCTTCACCGCGTCCGGATACACGGTGGAGAATTTGATTCATCAGCACGTGCGATGAATCGAGCGAAATCAGGAAACTGATTTCAAGCCGAGATACGGATCGTCCGTAACTCGACTACCGAAAGGAAACAAATGTCTACAAAGACAACATTCAAGCGCATCGCGCTTGTAGCTGTTGCTGCGTTGGGACTGGGAGTTCTTTCTGTAGCGCCGTCACAGGCCGCTCCAGGTACTCCAACTGTCACTATCACTAATGGAACAGCAACAACTTACAATAACTATGACTCCACAACAGGTGCAACAGTAGCTCTTTCTGCTCGCTTGGACGCTGGAGATTCACTAACTGTGCAGATTGCTTCAAAGGCAATCCCAACAGGTGCCGCAGCTAACGTTGGTCGACTTCGTTACCTAGATTCTACTTCTGCCGCTAATTCGTTTACAGGAGTAATTTCACTCACTACAGGTGGAGCCCAAGTTGCCAAACTTGATTCAACAACAGCTGCAAATAATGAGCCAAGCTTCTTCATTCGCACAACTGCGAGTGGAACGGTCGGCGCCAACTTCCGCATTGAACTAGATTCAGCAACTGCTCGCACCGCGGGAACATATACGTTTTCTGTGACAGTAAAGGCTTTTGATGGATCAGAAAACGGAAAGACTCCAAAGGCTACTTATGACTATGATGCTAGCATTGTGGTTTCTGCAGTAGCTTCGGAATCCAAGGTTGCGAGTGCTGTCTACTCAACTGCTGTAATGACCGCCGGATCAACAGGCGCGAACACGACTGTTGACTCAGCTGTTGCTGCAGTTGCAACGGCATCTACGACTGCAGCGGCAGTCGTGCGCGTTAAGTTAATAAATGCGTCAAATGTCGCTGGAGTTGCTACCGAGTCAATTACTGCATCGATTACTGGTCCGGGACAAATTGGAAATGGAACTTCATTTGGTAAGACCATTGTTCTTGCCCACACTGCAGGTGACTTTGATCTATCGATTCGTCCAGATGGAACAGCAGGAGTTGCAACAATCAATATCTCAACTCCTTCGGTGACATTCGCACCTAAGACTGTTACTTTCTATGCGACTTCACCTAAAACAATTACAGCGGCCGTCTACAACCCTGTGTTGAATGTCGGAGCGAACTCGACAGCGGTCGCAGCGACAGCAGTTGACTCAAATGGACTCAACTGGGCTGGACAGCTCTATATCCGTGCAGTAGCGGCAGCGGATGCCCTGATTGGTGGCTCAGCTACAGCTCCTGTGGCATGTACATATGACTCATCTGAAAAAACACACTTCTGCCCTGTTACAACAATCGCAACAGGTTCAGCTAAGTTTGTTGTGATCGATCAGTCACTTGATACAGATGGCACATATACAACAGCGGATGTGGCTGCTACCTCTAATGAAGTAACAGCGACCGTTTCTGCTGGCGTGCCAACTACCGTGAAGCTTGCTTTCGACAAGGCAACATATGCTCCATTCGAAAAGGCTACAATCACAGTGACTCCGCTCGATGCTGCAGGTAAGACCTTAGGCACAAAGCCAATCACAAATCTCTTCGCAACAGGTGGAATCAGTTCAAACGTTGCATTTGGATCTTCAAGTGATACTTTGACAGCTGTAACTCTTACAACAGCTGCCGCAAATGGAACGAGCACTACTGCTGGCGCATATACATACACTGTTTACATGCCAGCTCAGGGTGATGTGACCATTTCAGCAACTGGAGGAACTGGACTTGCAGCAGCAGGTCAGGTTAAGGTCACAGCAACAGCTTCTGTCGTGAACTCATCAGTTGATGCAGCTACAGATGCAGCTAACGAAGCTACAGATGCAGCTAACGCAGCTACAGATGCAGCTCTTGCAGCAGCAGATGCAGCAGATGCAGCAACAGCTGCAGCTCAGGATGCATCTGATGCAGTAGCAGCGCTATCAGCATCAGTAAGCAAGTTGATCTCACAGCTTCGTGCTCAGATCACTTCATTGACCAACTTGGTCATCAAGATCCAGAAGAAGGTCAAGGCTTAATCAGCCCCCTTTAACTGAAAAGATCAGAACCGAATCCCGGTTCCCCTTCGGGGGAACCGGGATTCGGTCTTTCTTCGCTAGACTGCTCACGTGAGGAAAGCCGAATCGTCGACCATAAACATAATTTCACTCGGATTAACAACGATTACGATAGCTGTATGGTCGAGCGGAGTCACAGACCCCGTTAATGTTACAAAACTTTTCTTATTGGGGGGGTTCGCGCTTGCGGCCTTGGGATCGGCGCTCTCGCTTAATCTATTAAACATATTTAAAGAGCATAGATTTTTTATGATAAGCGTGCTTTTATTCTTAGTAAATTCAGTTGTTGTACTTTTTACTAGCCCGGCTCCATTTGTGCAGAGTTTGTATGGGGTTTACGGAAGAAATAATGGTTTCTTGCTCTACTTGCTTCTGGGTTTAATTGCCCTAGCTACTTTGTCCTTAAGAGAAAACGTCCACTTCTCAAGATTTATTTTAGCTATTGGACTAGCAGGAGGCATCAATCTTGTTTACGCAATTTGGGTAACGTTTTTTGGTGACTTTATAGGATGGAACAATCCGTATGGGAATCTTTTGGGCACCCTGGGAAATCCTAACTTTATTGGTTCCTTTTTTGGGATGATTTCGGGCCCTCTATTTGTTTTCCTCATGCGACAGCAATCATTATTGAAGGTCAAAATAATTGCGCTAATTTGCATTGTCCTAGTGGCTTTTGGAATTCAGCAAACCAGTGCCGTTCAAGGAAGGGTGCTTTTTGCAGCCAACTTCTTCATAATTGGTTTTTTCTACTTACGCATTAAGTTCAGCAGAATTTTGCCCCAAATTGTTTATTTATGTGTTTCTGGCGGGTTAGGTGTTATCGCCATCCTCGGTACTTTGCAGGTTGGGCCTTTGACCAAGTTTGTGTATAAGACCTCAGTTAGTTTAAGAGGAGAGTATTGGTATGCGGCTTGGAAAACAGGTATTGATAATCCCTGGTTTGGAGTCGGATTTGATTCGTTCGGGGATTGGTACAGGCGATCGCGGAGAGATTCTGCGTTAGTGCTTCCTGGAGTTGAAACTGTCACGAATGCGGGGCATAACGTATTTCTTGATATTTTTGCATTTGGTGGCTTTCCTCTTCTTGCAACCTATGTCATGATGGTAGTCGCTGTATCGATTTCGATACTAAAGTTCATCAAGTTAGGCCCGCGATTTGACCCGATTTTCTTGAGTCTTTTAACTGTTTGGCTTTCTTATCAAGCACAATCAATAATTAGTATTAACCAAGTAGGATTGGCGATTTGGGGATGGGTGTTTGGTGCCGCGATTGTTGCGTATGAGAGAAATTACATTGCAGAGAAAGCCAGTACCCAGTCTGAATCAACAAAAAATAGGAAACTAAGAAATCAAGAACCAGTAATTTCTCCAAATATGAGAGCTGGATTGGCTTTTGTAATTGGCTTACTCATTGCGGTTCCACCATTATCTTCCGATATCGGTTGGAGCAGGGCGATGTTATCTCAGGATGCAAGCCTTTACGAGAAAGAACTGGGAGGTGGCTACTTGCACCCTCTCAATTCAATAAAAATGGACACTATGGTGAGTACATTTGGGCAGAATGGCCTTGACGAACTTGCCTATAAATACGGAAAGCAAGCGGTTGAGTTTAATCCGAACAGCTTTAATGCATGGCAAAATTTCCTGCAGTTGTCCAAGATTTCCAATGAGGAGAAAAATATTGCTATTGAAAATTTATTGAGGCTAGACCCTCTAAATCCAAATATTAAGGATCTTGGTTAATTGAAAGTAGCAATTATTGGTCAAGGATATGTGGGGTTAACTGTCTCTGCTTTTGCTTCAGAATTTTTTGAAGTAGTTGGCTTTGATAGTAATGCAAATGTTGTTAGAGACCTTAATTTTGGCAAATCACACATAGAAGGCGTTGACAGTCTTCTGCTTTCAAAGAAATTGAAGACAGGAATGTATAGAGCAACAACGCGTGGAGAGGACCTGAGCCAATCTGATGTTGTAGTTATTGCCGTACCAACTCCATTGACAAAGGACAGGCAGCCAGATCTTTCATTCATTGATTCCGCATGTAAAACCATCGGTCAGAATATCTTCAACCCTGTACTGATTATCAACGAGTCAACTTCTTCCCCTGGAACTCTGCGGAATTTTATAAAGCCATCAATTGAAAAGTACTCCCCAAAGAAGGTTGAGCATTTATTTGCAATATCACCAGAGAGAGTAGACCCAGGCAGAACCGACTTCAATCAGAAGAATACTCCACGTTTGTTTTCAGGATTGACAACTGAAGCATCGATAAAAACTAAGGAGTTTTACTCCGCTTTTTGCGATAATTTAGTTGAGGTGTCTTCACCTGAAGTGGCCGAAGCTGCGAAGTTATTCGAGAATACCTTCAGGCAAGTGAATATTGCCCTAGTGAATGAGTTTGCACAGATTGCGCATTCACTCGGAATAAGTGTCTACGAGACATTAGATGCAGCAAATACAAAACCGTATGGCTTTATGAAATTTTCTCCTGGTGCAGGTGTTGGTGGACACTGCATTCCAGTTGATCCAACTTATTTAGCTGCTGTAGCAGAAGAACATGGAGCCCCAGCTACATTTATCCGCCGAGCAAATGAAGTAAATTTGCAGATGTCTGAATATGTTGTGCGAAGAATTGCCGAGGATAATGACGGTGATTTGCAAGGAAAGCACGTTTTGGTTGTTGGGGTTGCATACAAGCCTAATGTGGCAGATGTTCGAGAAACCGCTTCAGAGTTGGTGATAAAGCACCTAAGAAACCTCGGCGCAGCGGTTTCATGGCACGATGATGTCGTGGGTAGCTGGAAAGGTGAGAGTTCGACTCCGCTTCAGGGTGCAGATATAACTGTTGTTGTCACTAAACATGATTCAGTTGATGAGAAGAAAATTCTTTCCAGCGCGCCTTACGTATTTGACACAACAGGGTTAGTTAGAGGCGCTAAAAGGCTTTGATTATGCGGATGTCTTATCCTGTACTACATCTCTGATGATTGATTCTAAGTTATGTTCTGGCCTCCAAGAGAGATGTTTTTGTAATTTTGTAGTATCAGGTACACGTCTCTGCATGTCCTCGTAGCCTGGTGGATATGCCTCTGAATACGGGGTATAAGAAATAGTTGATTTTGAATTTGTCTGAGAAATAATCTTTTCAGCTAATTGTTGGATAGTTGTCTCACCAACTCCACCAACATTGAAGACTTGGCCGATTGTGGTGTCATCTGCAATGATTTTTAGAACTGCTCGGACTACATCTTCGATATGGCAGAAGACACGAGATTGTGTGCCGTCTCCATGGACCGGGATTGATTGATTGTTGAGAGCTGCCTCAACAAAGCGAGGTACAACCATTCCATAGCGACCTGTTTGCCGTGGCCCAACAGTATTAAAAAATCTCAGTGTAGTTTGTCTAAGACCATGAGTTGTGAAGAGGGCAAATGCGACAGCTTCTTCGAGAGCCTTTGCATCAGCATATGTCCAACGGATTTTTTGGGGCGTTCCAACAATCCGATCATCTGATTCCGATAGAGGTTGTTTTGGGTTTTTGCCATAAATCTCAGATGTAGAGGCGATGATGAGCCGTTTATCAAATTTTAGGGCAGCGTTCATGACGACTTCAGATCCTGTGAAATTTGTCGAAACAGATTCGACAGTGTGGTGCATGATGGTTTGGACTCCAAGAGCTGCCGCCATGTGGAAGACAACATCCGCTTTTTGGGTGAGATTCTCAACTAATTCTTGATTCCTAATATCACCTTCTACAAATTCAACCTGGTTAATGACCTGGTTGAGGTTATCAAGGGTTCCTGTACTGAGGTTGTCGAGGATGGTGACGCTGTCTCCGCGGGCGATCAGGGCATCGGCTAGGTGTGAACCGATAAATCCGGCACCACCGGTGATGAAAGCGCGCATGAGGTGGAGTCTATCTTTAGAGGGCTTAATCTTCTCCAATGGCAACAACAGGCGGGCTCAGCAGCGCTGATTTAGAGCGCGAGGCAAAGGCGCTAGAGCTTTCATCTTTGACTCAGGCTGAAGCGATTGAAATTGGGTCTATTGCCCAGGCGATTGGGCTAGAGCGAAAGTTGCCGATTGCTGTTGAAGTGCGGATGAAGGATTGGATTGTCTTTCATGCATCTTTGCCGGGATCAACGCCAAATAATGATTGGTGGATTGGGCGTAAAGCTAGGGCTGTGAATTTAACTGGGCGATCGACTTTGCATGAACGAGTTCTGGCTGAAGAGCAAGGTATTGATTGGCATCAATCAAAGGGTGTGGAAGAAGAGTTATATGCCATCCATGGTGGTGGGTTGGCGCTCCATGTTGTGGGGCTGGGATTGACCGGTGTGTTGATTGTTAGTGGGTTAGAGCAAGTTGCTGATCATATGCTGGGCGTTGAAATCATTACTGAATATCTGGCGCGTAAGGGTGAGCAGCTATGAGTATCTGGGTCTGTGGTGAAGTATTAATTGATTTAATTCCAGATGGCAGCGGTGAAAGATTTCCACATGTGGGTGGAGGCCCTGCGAATACTGCAAAGGCGTTGGCGCGGTTGGGCCATGATGTCTATTTCATCGATGGAATCTCAAGCGATAAATATGGACAGATGTCGCGGCAAGAGTTGTTGGATGATGAGGTAAAACTCGATTTAGCTTTGAGCAACGATAAGCCAACGTGTTTAGCAATTGTTTCACTTAATGAAAATGGTGGAGCAACGTATGAATTTGAGATAGAGGGAACTGCAACCTTTGATTTCTCTGATTCCTGGTTGCCTGATCCATCTCGGTATAAGCCAAATGTGCTGCATATTGGAACGCTGGTGACAGTGATTGAACCTGCAGCATCGGTCTTGTATGACTGGGCGATGCAGGTGGCTGAGTTTGCACCGATTGTCTTTGATCCCAATGTGCGCTCTGTTGTGATGGATGATCGAGATAAGTATTTGGCTGCGGTTGAACGGTGGGTAGCAATCTCATCGGTTGTGAAGGTTAGTGATGACGATATGGCGTGGTTATACCCAGATCAGAGCTATGCCGAAGTGGCGCAGCGCTGGATTAACGATGGGGCTGCGCTTGTTGTGGTCACCCGTGGTGCTGATGGATTGGTGGGATACACAGCAGATGGTTCTGTTGAAGTACCTGGGGTAAAGGTAGATGTGGCTGACACTGTGGGCGCTGGGGATACCGTGGGTGCGATTATTGTGGAAGCGATGATTGAAAAAGGAATCTTGAATTTAACGGGGGATACTTTGCAGGCTGTTCTGCATCGCGCTGCTGTTGCGGCAGGCATCACCTGTTCTCGTAAAGGTGCACAGCCTCCGTATAAGCATGAACTTAAGGGAATCTAGGTAGCTGCTGTGCAATTTATTGATGATGCAGAATTTCAAGTAGCGATTGATCTAGATGGCGGTGGACGCATCACCTCAATTAAATGGCGCGATATGGAATTTACCGTTCCTTTTAGAGGAAGTGTCTTGACCAACGGCTGGTATCCGATGGCGCCATGGGCTGGGCGAGTAAAAGATGGTTTGATTAAGTCTGCAGCTGGTGTGGAACATCAACTGCCGACAAATATTGATCCACCACATGCGATTCATGGATTTGGATTCACCTCATCATGGCAAGAGATTGGACCTGGTAGGTCATTGTTGCATCTACCGAAACCATATCTGGGTGCAACAGTTGAGCAGAAGATTGAAGTATTGGATGATGCCATCAGATGGTCGCTCGAATATGACGATAATGGATGCAATATTCCGGTGTGGATGGGGCTACATCCATGGTTTGCACGCGATTTAGATCGTGGCGGCAGCGCAGAGATTGAATTTTCGGCTGAGAAAATGTTAAAGCGCGGTGGTGATGGAATTCCTACCGGTGAATTGATTAGCCCTCCTGCACCTCCTTGGGATGATGCATTTACAGGTGTGCGTGGTACACCGGCGGTTATCTGGGAAGGCGCGGCAAGAATTGATATTGAATCTGATGCGCCATGGTGGGTTGTCTACACAGAAGATCCTGATGGGGTTTGCATTGAACCGCAGAGCGCTCCCCCTGATGCGGCAAATCTAGGCATTAGTGGCGAGAACTACATCGAAGCCCTCTTTGTTTTCTCAACTGACTAAATAGACTCATCCGCATGAGCACCATCATTAATCGCCAGCACCTTAAAGAACTTCGCGCCAAAGAAGAGCAACGCTTTCTAGATACCCATAAGAGGTCAGCAGCGGCCTTTGAGGACTCCAAGAAGGTGATGCATGAGGGCGTTCCGATGTCCTGGATGGCTAAGTGGCCAGGGGCTCACCCAGTCTTTGTGAAAGAGGCGAAGGGGGCTCGCTTTACCGATATCGATGGCCATACCTATGTTGACTTCTGTCTGGGCGATACCGGGTCGATGACGGGGCATTCACCTGATGCCACGGTCGCTGCGGTGCGCGAGCAAGTGGGCAAGGGCATCACTGCCATGTTGCCGACTGAGGATGCTGCGATTGTTTCTGGGCTACTGCGAGATCGCTTTGGGCTGCCGCTGTGGCAATTCACAGTTTCAGCTACCGATGCCAACCGCCATGTCATTCGCTATTCACGCATGATTACCGGCCGTAGCAAGATTATTGTCATTGATCGCTGTTATCACGGATCAGTAGATGAAACCTTTGCAACGCTCGATGACGCTGGTTTTACAGTTAAGCGCGAGGGCAATATTGGTGCACCCGTTGACTTGGCCGAAACAACTCGGGTTGTGGAATTTAACAACCTTGATGCGATGGAGAAAGCTCTAGCGCATGGTGATGTAGCAGCAATTTTAATGGAACCAGCCATGACCAATATCGGAATTGTTCTGCCTCTTGATGGCTATTTGGTTGGCGTGCAAGAGCTGGCAAAGAAATATGGTGCATATTTAATTATCGATGAGACCCACACAATCTCTGTGGGTCCCGGTGGAATGACAAAGGCGCTGGGGCTTAAGCCAGACTTTCTCACGATTGGTAAGGCGCTCGCTGGTGGAATTCCAACCGGAACATTTGGAATGACGCAAGAGATTGCTGATGAGATTAAGATGATGGTTGAACTATCGATAATTGATTTAGGTGGTATTGGTGGAACGCTGGCTGGTAATGCGTTATCGCTTGCTGCGATGAAGGCAACGCTGACGCAGGTGCTAACTGAAGACAATTTCAAGCGCATGATTGAACTGGGTAACCGCTGGTGTGACGGCATTGATGCGGCGATTAAAGAGTTTGATTTAGATTGGCACTGCAATCGCCTGGGCGCTCGTGGGGAATATGTCTTTAAGGGTAAGGCGCCAATAACAGGTAAAGAAGCTGCTGATTCTGGGGACTTTGAGTTAGAGCAGTACATTCACTTGC
>VFQS010000520.1_pt1 | contig 41919 bp, 49 predicted proteins | sample 3512361 | NCBI WGS metagenome assembly VFQS01 (sample SAMN10412375, study PRJNA504923) | tailings metagenome | isolation source: Relicate 1 Philex TSF3 active mining | place: Philippines
ATTTACTTTATTATGTGTATATCCTTCTTTCAATATATTTTCTATTCTATTGTATTTTATTTTTATCTCTTCTTTTTCTATTCTTTCTATTATACTCACTTCCTCTTTGTATTCTTTCTTTATTTCATCTATTTCTTTTATTGATAAATTATCTATTATTTCACCTAGTATTCCATATTTCTCTATTTCTTTCATATTATTTCTTAACACATAATATAATATTTGTTTTCTTTCCTCTTTTTTTATTTTCCTTATTCCATTTTCTATCATTATTTTCGCCATTTCCTCATCTCCTATATAACAATAATATGACAATATACTATATCTATCTCTTCCTTTTATTATTTCTATTTCTTCTATTATTTTCCTATCCATCATTCCTATTATTTTCTTCACTATACTATTATGTCCATCTATAACACTCCACTCTAATATTGTTATATTGTGAAATATTTTTTTATTCACATTTATTGTATTTATCTTTTCTACTGCCTTTTCCATCGTTTTTACCATCCTCTTTATTATCATATAATAATATACTGTATATCCTTCATTATTTTCATAATTTATATCTTCTATTTCCATCCTTTCTATTAATTTATTTGCCACCTCATACACTTGGTATTTACATGCATAAAATAATGAATTATTACCTTCATTATCTCTCATTACTAATAAATCATATGGCAAATCATCTATCAAAAAACTTATTTCTGTATTCATATTATAAACATATATTAATAATTGTAATATTGTTCTATTATATTCATCTCTCTCATATAAATATTTTTTATCCATATTTTCTATTATTATCCTTATTATCACATCATTATAATAACTTCCAAATATATTTTTACTTCCAAATTTATCTATTATCTCATTTATTATATTCTTTCTTTTTTCTACTATATATTTTATTAATTCACTGTCTTTTCTCGCACATATCTCTCCAAATATATTATCATTGTTTTTATTATATTCTAACATTATTCTATCATTATCTATATTATTTTTAACATACTCTCTTAATCTTTCATTTGACATAAATTGTATCATCTCAAATTCATCCTTTATGTCATATTCTAAATTTAATATTATTATTTTTTCTATATAACTCGGTATCTCTAAATATTTATCCTCGTCTATCAATATTTTCTCCGTTACTAAAATTCTAACTGTTGGATATATATTCTCAAAATCTACTCGGTTTTCATCATACATATATTTCGCATATAATAATATATTCGGCTCCTCATTTATCATTATTGGTATATCACTTATTCCTATATTCTTAAATTCCTTGAAATCTTTATAACTATTCCTATAATTTGTGTTTTTTTCTGTATTCACTCTTATATACTCATTCCAATATATCGGCATTTATTTTATATATTCTATTCTTATTATGTTTTTTATTTCAATTTTTTTATTTAAAAAAATTTGATTTTTCTTTTATATATTTAGTATTTTATATATTTTATGTTTGATTCTAATAATGATGAATATAAAATAGATGAATCTAAAATGGATGAATCTAAAGATAATTCTAATATTAATTTATTAGAATTAAGTGAAAATGGTAAATTTGAAGAAATATATGAATTAGTTAAAAATGGATTTGATATCAATAAATTAGATTGTAATAATTGTAATATCTTTCATTATGTCTGTAGTTTTGCTGATTTCAATACTTATCAAAAATTTATTACATTTGATATTAACTTCTCTATCAATGCGTATAATTATCTTTCACCTCTTATGATTACTTGTTATAATAATAATTCAGATTCTCTTTTTATTATTAAAGATTTAATAATAAACCATAATCAAGATATTTATTATATAAATCTTCTTAATAAAAATATATTTTCATATATCATTGACAATATTACTGATAATTCTAATTCTATTCTTGCTAATAATAATATCAATATTCTTAATTATCTACTTTCATATAAAATATCTGTTTTTAAAAATGATATTATTACTCTGATTAATGACAATAAATATGATATTCTTAATTCTATTCTTAATAATAATATTGATTATTATTTGAATATGACTGATAATAATAATAGAACTCTTTTAATGTATGCCTGTGATAATCATAAATATAAAATTATTTCCATTCTCCTCAAATTTAACTTTTCTTTGATTAATTTATCAATTTCTGGTATAAGTAATAAATTTTCAGAATTAACTAATACTGTATGGTCTAATGAATTTAATAATATTATAAAAACTCCTTCTTTAGCTACTTCTAAATGGTTTGATGACATTTTATTGTCTAAAATTGATAATGTTAATTTTATCCAATTTGAACATAATAAACAATTAAAAATTACTTATTGTAATGGTTTATTTGATGAAAATAATATTTCATTTTCTTCTTATAATGATACTAAATTTAGTTTAGTTTCTTCTTATGTCATCAGATTAAAAAATCCATGTGGTGCTAAATATGGAAATATTAAATCTGTTTTCGGTAATATCACTCTTAATAGTATCCTTCGCAATCCTCTAGAGTTAGCATTAATTATTAATAATATTGAAATTTTTGATTCTCTCGCCATTCAAGCTATCATTCAACATAAATTTAATAATTATGCCAAAAAAATCATCTTTTTCGAATTATTTATATTCTCTCTTTTCCTCCTCTCTGTCGTTTCTCACTCTATCCTACAAACTAATAATAATAATAATAGTAATAGTGATATTGATTATAATTATAAAAATATATTTAGTTATTCTAATATTATATTTAGTATATTATTTGGTATTAAAGAACTTAAACAACTATTTCCTGATGATATATGGAATAAAATTACCAGACAAGATAAATATATTGAATTAAATTTATTACAAAAAATATTTTATACTTGTGTTCTTGTTCCTATTGTCCTTATTATCGGTTTCTTTTATCATTATAAAAATATTTGGAACTGGTTAGATACATTCTATATCATTGGAACTATTATAGGTATGAATTATGATATTAATAATAATATTTCTGATTCTAGAACTATTATGTCTATAGTATCTATTATTTTATGGTGTAAATTATTATATTATTTAAGATGTTTTAATCATACTGCATCTTTTATTACTTTACTAGTTGAAGCTCTCAAAGATATGATACCATTTTTAAGTGTGTTAGGTATTATTATTTTAGCTTTTACACATGCATCATTTATTATTTTCAATCCATATTCTCTTCAATATGATATAAATAATAATTATAATAATCCATTAACAGCAATTATTACAACATATAGAATGTTATTTGGCGATTATGATTATGAAGTTTTTAGAAATAATAATCATTATATTGTTTCTAATATTTTATTTTTTGGTTTTACTCTTATTGTTATTATTGTCATTCTTAATTTACTAATATCTCTATTAGGTAATACTTTTGAAAGAGTCCATTCTAATTATAAACAATGGAGATTACTCGAAAAAACTGGTCTTATTTCTGATGTCGATAAATTATTTAATTATAATATACTTTTAGATGATTCTATTATTAGAAACTCTAAATTCTTTCCTGATTGGATTATTTTAGCTACTAAAATTAATAAATAATAAATATTATAATAAAATATTTTTTATTCTTTATAATATATCATTTAATTCTTTTTCTGTTGATAATATTTCTATATTTGGTTCTGTTATTATCTCTATTTCATTTATTGTTTGTATTATTTTATAAACATACATATATATTTTCCATTTTATGTTATTATCTAATTTTATTTTATGTGTTTCATAATATTTTGTCATATACTCATATATACTTTTTATTGTTGGATATATTGTCTGCAATTCTCTTATATTTTCTTCTTCCTTGTTTTCTATTATTGTTTCTAATGATATCTTACCTCTTATCTCATTCCTCCATTTATTACTTATCTCCACCAATTTCTCATTCAATTTATATATTTTACTACATCTTATTATATATTTGCATACTATGTCAAAAAAATATATATAATTTCTTCTATTCTCCTCTTTATATATCTTATACCACTCATCTATAAATAAATAATTATCATTATATATTATACTGTTTATTTCTTCTTGATTACAACTTCCTTCACATGGCAAATCTATATTAAATACATATTTTAATACTGTTATATCACTCACATATGACTCATTTGAATAACAAGCCATCAAATAATATAATGTCCTTAATAATAATCTTGTGTCATCTGTTATTTCTTCTGTTTCTAATTTTTTTAATAATCTAAAATATATCACACTATATCTTATCATGTTCTCTAACTTTTTTTCTACTCCTTTCAATAATATCTTCTGTATTAAATTACATATTAATATATCATATCTGTCATATTCTCTATTTATATATCCATATAATCTGTAATATTTTGGCGTTATCTCTGTAAATAAATTTCTTATTCTTTCATTTCTTATTTCATTATAACAATTTATATCTATTATTGATGATGTTAAATAATAATTTGTATCAAATACTACATCTGGATAATTTCCAAATATATCTTTCATTTTATTGTAAAATAATTTTAAATTTTTTACATTCTCTTCCAAATTATTGTAATTTACATATGTAAAATCTAAATCACTCGTCAAATCTAATGATCCAAATTCATAATAACAATTCTTTATTATATTTAACTCATTTAATACTATATTTAACATCTTCCTCCTTAATTTACCTAACACCACTAATACTTTCGGTTCCAATTGTCCTTTTTTAAATAATTCTTTTAGTTCTATCCAATTTATATTTTTTCTTGTATGATCTATTGTTAATCCTACTTTATTATTTATCTTATCTACCCATATTATATTTTCATCTATCTCTTTGTCTTCTTCCAGTTTTTCTAACATTTTTTATATATTATTATTATTATATTATATTTTATTTCTTTCTAAATATATAATAATAATATAATGACACATATTTCTCATCATCCTCATTCAACTTCTTATCATATCTTTTTATATATTCTTTATATGATTTTTTCTCCGTCAATATCATATCATATTTTTTAAATATCTCTTCTATCTTCTCTATCTCTACCAAATATTCACTGTAATATTCATTCTTACTAAATGGTAATATTACTTCTATCTTATTTTCTACTTTTTCATCCTTCCTTATCCCATATTTTATTTTATCATCTATTTTTACTTTCCAATCATTATTATTCTCTTTCATCAATTCTCTTATCTTCCCTCCGTCAAATGCTGTAAACATAAATATCCCTCCCTCTTTTATATAATTATCTATTAATCTTACCACATTCTCTATCGTCTCCTTTTTCTCACAAAAATAATGAAATGCTAAATTACATATCATCACCTCCACTTCTCCCTTCCTATTATATATCTTGTCTATCTTCTCTATATTCTTTCTGTAATCTTCCAATAAATCCACCTTCTGTATCCTTATATTCATACTATTCCTATATCTCTCATCTGTCGAAAAACTATGTTTCCTATTTATTATCTCAAATAATCCATCGTCATCTATCTCTAAAAATATTATATTTCTCGTATTTATCTTACTATATCTAAATAAATCCTGCCCCTTCCCACTCGCTAAATCTATTATCCTCTCCTTATTCTTATATCTCTCAAATAATTCACTCTTCACATAACTGTTAAAATTCCTCTGTTCTTTGTATAACTCATTGTCATGTTCCTTAAAATAATTATCTTCTTTATCCTCTTTATTTTTATTATCTTCTTCTATTATTAATGGATTAAATGATGACATCCATATTAATTCTGCTATCTTGCAATTATTTCCATAATAATTTCCTCTCTCCACTTCTACTTGTCTATCTTCTCGTATTCTCACCAATTCCCATATCTCCTCTTTTGTATTATACCTAAATTCTCCTACTTTATTATCCAAATTTTGTTCTTCATCCCAATATATATATCCGTATTTATCACTACTCGGCTCAAATTGTATCGGAAAATATTGTGGCAAATTCCTCTCATCTATATCTCTAAATATCTCTCCGTAAAATCTTATTAATCTCATCCTTAACTTAAAATATACTCGCTTATTTATACCACAAAATAATATATACATCTTCTTCTTGTTTTCCTTATTCTCCTTATTTATTTCTCTTATTATTCTTTCTGGACATCTCCTTATTAAAAAATCTACCGTTAAATGCTCCTTCGGCTTGTATTTATATACTTTCATACTGTCATATTTTCCGTCTTTCGGTGTTAATATTATACCATCTATATTATATCCCTTTTTCTCTTTCTTAAATTCTCTTATCTGTCTCTTATACTCTTTTCCCAATTTTATAAATTTTTTTGTTTTTAATATCTTATTTTCTTTATTTTTTTTATTTTCTTTATTATTTTCATTTTCCAATTCCAATATTTTATCAAAATATTTCATTCTTTCTTCAAAATTTTCTTTAATTATGTTTTTACCATTATATACCATCACATCAAATATATAATATTCCCCCTCATATTCCTCACTATCTATTATGTTTATTCCTTCACTTTTTATCTCTATTTCTTCTAATTTATCACTTACCGCATAACTTTTCGTATTTGTTATGTATAATATCGCCCTCTTCCCATCTATTTTATCAGTTATATAGTAATTTTCCATCTTATCTTCCAATTCTTCCCTATATATCATCTTATTTAACTCTATCACCTGATTACTTAACTGTTTCATCCCATACTCCTTCCTAAATTTATTCTCCTGTTGCGGTTTTATATATCGCGATATCTCATGTATTATCTCCTGATATTTATTCTCCATCTTATATATTTATTTTATATTTTTTTATATAATCTTTTTTATCTTTGAATATTTACATAAATCTTCAAAAATATATAAATCTATCTTTTATTCCTTCATATAATTCTCGTAATCTACTACTCCCTCTTATCTTATATTTATTTTCTTCTATTATTTCCACTATCTCTTCTCTTTTCATTCTTAACATCATCTCTATCATCATATATCCTAGTTTATTATCTATTATCTTCTCTAATATATTCTTATTTATAAATTTATTATCTACATATTTAATCATCTTTATCCCTATTTTCTCCATACAATTCCTTATTATCACTTCCAATACACTCTCCCCATTATTCATATAATTTATTATCTCTTTGTCGGATCTTTCTATTATTATACATCCAAATTCCTCCTTCTGATTATCACATATCCTATATAATATATCTTTCTTGTAATTTATCATCTTATCATCCATTAATCCACTTATATAACACAATTTATCATCTTCACCCTCCTCTATTATATAATCTAATATTATATTGTCTTTTTCATCTATCATATTTATCGTCTCTCTGTATGTCTTCCTTATTATTTTGTCTATTATATCGTTCCTTATATTATTTATTATTATCTCTTTCATTATTTTAAAATCTTCATTTAATTCCTTAATTTCCATCTTTTCTATCATATATTCTATCATTTCTTCTCTTCTATTCTTTATCATCTCTATCATTACTCTTTTGTAATATTCTCTCCTTATATTCCCATTCTCTATATTCTCTTTTATTATCTCATCTTCTATATACTCTATGTATTCTAAATCATCATACTCTTCCCCATATCTATATATCTTATTCCCACTTTTTATCTCTTTTACTCTTTTCGATATCCTCTTATATCCTCGGTTATTCATATATTTTCTTTCTATCTCTATATATTCCATTTTGTTATCTATGTCCTCTATGTTATATACTTTTATATATCTATTCTCCATCTTATGATAATGTATATTATCATAATATTATATTATAAAAAATTCAATTTTTTGAATAAAAAATTGCTTACTCGGAAGTCAATTTTTTTATTTTTTTATTTATCAATATAAACATAAATATTCTCTTCTCTTATCTTCTATATCTAATTGCTTATTACCTATTACCGATGCCCAGTGAGAAAATCCACTATATGTTATCGGCATACTTATTATTTTCGCTTTCGATATTATGTAAAATTCACTTATTGTTGATATATAATCATCGTTCTTTTCTATCCCTGTATGTATTATATCTATATCTAAATATATATACTCTTTGTATCTCTCTCTCATTTTATTCTTAAATTTTTCACTATCTGTATGTATCACTATCGGCATCTTTTTATCTACATATTTTTCTTTTATATATTCATCTATTTTTTTATACATCTCTTCATTATTTATATCCATTCTGTAATCTCTATTTTTATTTATTTTATTCATTGAATAATCTCCACATCTTATATGCACTGATATATATTTATCTTCTTCTAACTTATTATCTCTTAATATTCTATTCATATTATTTATTACTAAATTTGACGGTCTAAATATATTTTTATTGTAATCTTCTATATATTTTTCTATTATTTCCATCTTTACACATCCTATCAAATTTGTATATATATAATAACATCTCTTCTCCATTTTCGTTATCAAATTTATCGGCGATTCACTATCTGTTAACATTATTTTTTTAAATTTTCGGTTTTTATATCCACTATAATCAAATTTACGATATTCTATACATCTGTCAAAATTTATGTTATCTCCTAAATCTATATAATACTCAAAATTATGTATCCTCGATAAACAATATAATGATATCGACGCTCTTATGAAATCACCTAATCCTCCCCATGCTGTACTATGTCTATGTATCAATACTAATCCTGACATTTTTTATATATATTATTATAATTTATACATATTATTATAAATATTTTTATTATTGTAAATATTCTTATTTTACTTTTTCATCTCTTCACACTCTCTTATCCACTTTTCCTTTTTCTCTTTATCATCCTCATACATCTTTATCATATATTTTAAATATTCTATATCTTCTTTATTCTTTTTTATTCTCATTATCTTTATCATCGTTCCATATATTCCATATGACATATAATATCTTATTCTCTCTATATTCTTTATTTCCTCTTCTTCCATCTTATCTATTATCTCCTCTCCTACCTCATCCATCTTGTGTTTCACTATGTATTCCATTATTCCTCTCTTTATCTTACCTTTTTATGTTCTTTTTATTATCTCTTTACTCTCCTCTTTCATTCCATTCTCTATCGCTATCTCTAATATATTTCTTCCTTCACTATCTTTCTTCTCTATCTCATCTCTCTCTATATATCCTCTTATTACATTCTTCTTATCTTCTTCTTCCATATATTCTATCATATCTATATCTATTTTCCTTATTATCTTATTTCTCGGTTTTCTATCTCTATATATCATTTCTTCTTTTAATTCTGTTATATTTTTATTATCATATAATTCTGTTATCACTATATTTTCTACATTTTCCGGTATCTCTCGCCAATTTCTCATCCCCCTCTTATTCGTTACCAATATTCTTATACTACTCATCATATTTATATAATCCTTTTCTTCTCTCTCCACTAATGATATCAACACATTCGGCATTTTTATTTCATCTATCGGTATTTCACTTATCAATATGTCTTCTCCTCTTATTATTTCTACTTTTTTTAATTTCTTTATATTACTACATCTTATATATTTGTTATTGTATATTATCATCTTATTTTCTATATTCTTATTTTTTTATATAAATTTTTCTATCACTAATCCATCATCACTAATTATTTGTATCTTAAATTTTATTCTATTTCTTTCTTCTTCCGTTATTTTCTCTATATATATCCTCATTAATTCTGTCATCTGGTCTTTTAGTTTTGTTGGTATCTCTTCTTCTCTCTTGTATTCATTCTTGCTTATTATTCTCATATTTTTACCTTCTATAAACATTATCGTTCTTATCACTATCTTCTTACTTTTTATATAATTCTTTATTATATACATATCTCGTTCTTCTATCACTGTTTTTTCTTCCATTTATTATATCCTATTATCATTTATTTCTTTTTTCAATTTTTTTATATAATATATTATAAATGGATTTTACACAAACACATATGGATTTTCTTAATAAATTTTCTACATGATGATATGAAATTAAACAATTCTAATAAATATAATATTAATGATTCAAATTATCCTGAAATGAAAGGATTTTTTTGTAATATTATTTATAACTCCAAGGAATTTAAACGAAAACTACCATATAATATTGAAAAAAATTTGGGTGTTTGTACAATACAATTTGATGAAGTTTTCCTTAATTCTCTTTTCCTACCCTTTAATAATTTATTTTTTCAAAATCCTATTACTAATAATCTTTTCTCTTATAATGCTCTTTTCTGTAATTGTTATCTTTCGTTTGATATTAATGGCATTCTCTCATTCTTAATTTTAATAAATTTATATCTAATAAAAACCTTAATATTTTTATTAAAAATAAATCCGGACAAGTTATACAACTTTTTTATCTAAAAATTATTTAAATAGCTATAGAGGTCTTAATCATGAAATGTCTAATCATTATAGTTTTGAAAATTCTGATGATGACAACAAAAAATTTATTAATCAAATTTATCACTTTCGAACAATTATGTGATATCTTCTTCCATTTACGTTTCGAAAAATTACCTGCTTTTTATTTATCTAAACCTAAATATAATGACCATAATTATGTTTTAAATAATGAGAATTTTAACGAATTTATCGAAATTTTCTAATTATATCATAAAAATTTGATTTTATTATTATATAATATCATATTCATATCATATTATATTCATGAAACTACCTTTATCTTCTTCTTTTAAATCTCTACTTCTTGTTCTTCATCCTAATTATCTTCATAATAATAACAATATTATCCTATTCTCTAATAATAATATCATCTGTCATTTCAATTTTACTTATTCTTATTCTCGTAATAGATTTGATTCTTTCGATTCTATTTCAACTTCCATTTTACTTATCAATCTTCTTCATAATCCTCATTGTTCCTTTACTGAAAAATTTATTGTCAATCTTTATAATTCTATTCCTTCTTACTCTTATTCTCTTTCTTCTTCTAATATCGGTTTTCCTACTTGTTCCTTTAATAATATTCCTCTGAAACCTACACTATCTTCTTTACCTATTATTTATCATAAATATCTATATGATATCTTTTATAATCTTAATATTGATAATAATGATAATAATCATATTAATGATAATTATAAAAATTATCATAAAATTTTGTAAAAAATTAAAAAATTAAAAAATTTGATTTTTATTTTATATATTTTATATATTATATATATCTATTTATAATGTCTAAACATATTTCTGATATCGAATCACAATCTATTAAACCTATCATCATCCTTGATTTTGATGACACTCTTTTCCCTAGTTCTTGGCTCTCTTCTATTAACATTAATCTCCATTCTACTGATATTTCCGAAATCCATTTTTTGGAAATCCAAAAATTAGATGATATTATCTTTAATTTTATTAATTCTATCTGTGATTCTTCCATCGTCTATATCATCTCTAATAGTGATTCTTCTTGGATTAATTTTTCTTCTCAAAAATTTTTACCAAAATCTTATCCTCTCATTCTTAAATGTATTATCATCAGTTCTCGTGATCTTCATTCTAAATCTCATCCTCATAATCCTGAATTGTGGAAAAAATTAACTTTTACCACTCTTCTCGATTTTCTCGTCCAAAAATTCTCCTCAAATAATTCTATACTCAATATCCTATCTTTAGGTGACCAAATTAATGATAGAGACTGTCTATTTTTCGCCTCTTCTCCTCATCAACATATCATCAATGCTAAATCTATCAAATTTATCTCTAAACCTTCCGTTGATCTCCTCTATAAACAAATTCAATTCGTTCATTCTCATCTTATTTCTATTCTTGATTATAATAATAATCTCGATATTATGATTGAACTAACATCATTGTAATTTTTTATTTATTATTTTTTTTAATTCCTCTTTTTTATTACAAATATTGGTTCATGTCTCCTTTTTATCGGTAAATTATACTCTATATTACATCCTATCTCCTCAAATCTTACCTTTCCACTTATACTATACTCACTCCTCACATATTCATTGAAATCCTTTTTCAATTTATCATAATAACTATATTCACTCTTGTATAAATCTACTATCTCTCCGCTTTTTCCTATGTGATTTTTTAACTTGTTTATTATCTCACTCACTACTCTTATCTTCTCCTCTACTGTCCTATTCTCTCTCTTGTCTCCTTTTAACATTCCTATATATTCTCTATATTCATTTTTCCTTATAAAAATTGCTTTTTATTTTATTCTATACTATTTATTAATTATCTCTAAAATATGGATATCCTTCGTTCTTGTTCCATCTGTCATTCTTCTTGTCTGTCTTATTCTCTTCCTCCTATCTGTTCTTCTTGTTTCTCATCCTCTTCTCTTAAAGGCGGTCGCAGTCTTGCTTCTATGTATAATCCTTCTGGTTTTAGTATGACTTGCGATAATAATATCTATCTCTCTAAATTCTCAAAAATCAACTTCTTCTCTTGTCCAGTTGATTCCCGTGTTTCTATTTGTTTCGTTATGCATAATCTTAAATTTTATGCTAATCTCTATAAATCTGCCTCCGATTCACCTTACTCTTATAATCCTGAATTAAATTCTATTCTACTTAATTCCGGTTTTATCAAAACTAAACGATTTTCTCATATTATCTCCGATTCTTGTAATTATGACCCTGACATAGATATCCATCTTCAAGATTACTATTCTATTCATAATATCACTCCTTCCATCTTCTATTACAAAAATATTTTCGATTATTCTACTCATTACATCTCTAATATTCCTAAATCTCTCCTTAAAGATTATATCGCTAAACTCGCTGTTATCACTAAAAAATTAGAACAACCCGATTCTATTTTCGATTCTTCTTACACCTATTATGATGATGTTTTTGATACTCGTGATAATCCAGCCAATGTCTATTCAAAAATTCTTCAGCGTATCAGACTTCAATTTGATGCTACCTGTTTCCATAACTTTGGACATATTCCTTATGTTAAAAAACTTCATGCATCTTTCAGTAAATTCGCAGTTTCTTATTATGGTATCCGTAATCCTTCTTCTTATAAACATTATCCAACATTCTATATGTTCAAAAATAATTATATTGCAGATATCACTAAAGATAATATGTTCCTCATCAAACTTTCTATCGAATTCCTTTCTTCTTGTATCCTCCTCTCTGAAAGATGTTCCATCTCTATTCCCTCTCTCGTTAATCTCGCCAAAATTATCGCTATCATTGATTTTGATCCTGATGGCATTATTGACATTAAATATATTATCATGTTCTATGTCATCTTTGAAAATTTCCAAGTTATTCTTAATGCTATCTTCGAAATTTTTAGAACTCGTCGTATCTCCAATTTCGAATTTGATAACTTCTTTAATAAAATTTATTCCATCATTTCACATTATTATTTCGATCTCCCACCTCGTGATCCTTCTAATATTACCATCATCTTTGACAGACTTAAAACTATCCATAATCCTCTGGCTATCTTACATATTATGACTGACTCTTTCCATGATATCTTCTATACTATGAAATCTGATTCTTCTCTCGTATTCTCCGATCCTCATGCTTCTTCTGATAAACCATTCACATCTTATTGTTCTAAAAAATATGCTCATTTCGGTGATTGTATTGAACATAGATTTAGATCTGAAGATTCATGTTCTATTGTTTAATTATATTAAAACTAATAAAAATTGATTTTTTTATTTATTTATATCATTCTATTATATATCTATAATGTTCTCCTCTGCTGGTTATCTTAAATCTTCTTCTTCTTCTTCTTCTGCTTCTTCTACACCTGCTAAAATTTCTACTGGAATGGATACAGTTTCTCATTCTATTGATTGTATGACTGCTAAATCTCCATCTGGTATTATTCTTTCTACTGCTACTTCTCTAATGAGTTCTTCTAATCAACAACATAGACAAAGAAGCGATAATGAAAAACTTATTAGATCTGGTGTTGGACTTACTGGTTCTATGATGGCTTTTTCAACTGTTCCACAAGTTAGTGCTATTGTTGCTACTGGTTTGGCTATTAGTGAATTTGGTGAAATGGATATGAGACTACAAAAAGATGCTAATAACAGAATTTATGATGAACTTAAAAAAGCAGGTGTTTCTGATGAAATGTGTCGTGATATTATTTTTGATAGATGTGTCGGTAGAATTCCATAAAAATAAAAATTGATTTTTTTATTTATTTGTATAATTTATTATATCAATTATATTTACTATGTCATCTGTCAAACTGTCAGACCAAATTTATGCTGGTTTTACTGATGATATCCTAAAATCTCTTACTGTCGGTATAACTACTGATAAATCAGATTCTTCTATCTCTTGTGTTAAAACTTCCGATTCTACACCTATTATCGGTGCTTCTCATACTTTTAAATCTTCAGTTTCTTCCCCTTCTTCTCTTTCTATTGCAGGTGATTCTAAAACTGGCGTTCTAATTAAATCTTCTCATACTATCACACATTCTACTCCTCATTCTTCATTTTCTGCTTCTGCAAGTGCTGGTTATAATTTTGGAACTCGTGATAGTGTCGGTGTTGTTTCTTCTGTTGATGTTTCTCATTCTTCTAAATTTGGTGATAAATTTACTGTTAGTAGTGATCTCTCCTCTTTTGTAGATATTTCAGCAAAGAGAGATTCTATTGTTGGTAGATATAGTCATAGTCGTCAGGGAACATCTGAAATTGGTGTTGGATATGAAAATCGTGGAAAAAATGTAGGTATTGGTATTAGTAGAGACGGGTTTAGTTTCAGTTTTGGTTATAGTATGTAATTTAAATTTTTAATTAAAAATGGATACAAAAATTTAAAATATATAATATTACAGTCCAAAAAAACTGCTTATCAAAAAACTAACACACAAAAAAACAAATATACACTTTACATTTCTCTTTTTTATTTATCGTTTCATCCTTTTTATATCTGTTTTACTTCCTCCTTTGGCTGTCCCGTTGAATGAATTTCTGGATGTATCTTTTAATTTTAATTTTAATTTTAATTTTAATTTTAATTTTTATTGAACCATCATAATATTAAAAAAATCAAATTTTTACATTAAAAATTTACCAACAACAAACCAAAAAATACTACAAACCAAAATACTCCCCATAAATCCTTGAATTTCAAATGTCGATCTCTTCTTAAAACAAGTAATAGCAACATAAAATAGTGGTCCAACTGAAAACATCAATAACATACAAAACAAATACAAAATACCAATATATGTTGTTCGCATACATTCATTCATCCTATACATATAATCTCTCACATTCAAACTATTCGGAATATTAATTTCTATTGTTGTCGTTCTAATTGATGAAATTGATTGTCTCCTTTCAATATCTTGTTCTGGTTCTTGTTCCAATCTTTGTTCTTCAATATCTTCCAAAATTTCTTGAATTTCGGGATTTGCCACTTTTTCTGTTGTAAAAACAGTCGTATTTTGTGGCATAACAATTGGCACTACTCGCATCTCTTCGGTTTTATTCTTCTTTTTATTTCGTCATTCATATTATTCTTTTTTTCAATTTTTTTTAGAAAAATTACTTTAGTCTATATTTTTTAGAAAAATTCAGTAATAACAAAAACCCAACTGAAAATCATAACAATTGATGAAAAAATAACAAAGAAATAAAAATCCTTGTTATTCATCTTCTTCTTACTCATCCTATTCAATCCAATCGGAATCAATGGTCCAAATGTAATCATCAATGCTACCATCACAACCATCAACACCAAATACTTCAAAAAACCAATCATTCCCACCATCACATCCACCACTCTCTCAAAAATTGTTTCCTCCTTTGTTTCCTTTGTTTCCTCCTTTGTTTCCTCCCTAATCGGCACCTCCACCATCTCACACATCTTCTCGTCCTTTTCATCCTTCTCCATTGATTGACACATCTCAATCGACAACGGAATCACTGCCTTGCTCATTTCTTCTGTATGTTCTTGTTGTCTTGTTTTTATTCCTTTTATCTCTGTTATTCTTCAAAATGTTATATTATGCAATTTTTTTTATTTATTATATTTTATTTTTTTTATTTTTTTTGATAATAAAGAATAAAAAGAATAAAAAAAATAAAAATTATTGAGAATCAAACTTGGCTCTCAATCTGTCATAAAACTTTTGGTTTTCCTTCAAATTACTCTCTACTGCATTACATTGAATTTCCAAATAATAACTATCTTCAAGTCTTCCTTCTTGTAGAGCATGGATAAATTTTCTCTGAAGATTCACCAATTCTTCCATAAACTCATACACACGATACTGATAAAAAGCTCTGTAAATTTCAGCTTTGAGTGTTATTTCTGGTAGCATAAAAAACTCCCATCCAATGTTCTCATCATCAATCATTGTTTCCGTCAAACCATATGACATAAGTGTCTTAAACAGAAACTCCTGTTCTGCTGTTCCATAACGAGATGACATTTTGATTGTTGATAGATGATTGATGTTTGTTAATTGCTATTAATATTATGATTGTTTCAAAATATATAAAAATGCAATTTTTTTATTATTTATTTTTTTTTTATTATTAAACACAAGCATATAGTTTAATATTCATATCTTTATTAGTTTGATAAATCTGACGAAGAATTTTAAGATCATGGTTATACATCATTTCTTGTTCTTTAATTTTTGTTAGTTTGTCCATTCTACTAACAGACAATTCATCAGTGGCAATATCAATACTGTATTTATCAGTAATATAACCATAACATACTAGCTCTGTTATTTGTTGGAATGTTAGATCAGTCATTGTTTCGATAAATTTCCAATATTTATTGCGATAATAATTAATTTTGTCAATATAAACATCTTCATAATTTTTAAACTTAATAATATCAAAAAATCTAACTAGACGACCATTAATCTCATGATCTACCATAAAATCCTCCAAACACAATCCATCACTTGTAAAAATAGCTGTCATTCTTCTGTTATTGTTTAATTAATTATAATGTTATTATTAGTTCAATATATTTATATTTTCAATTTTTTTATTTATATAATTGTATATATAATGGATAATAATAATTTAATATATAAGGAAAAATATTTAAAATATAAAAAAAAATATTTAGAACTCCAAAGTAAAATTAAATATGTTCCTGAATATTATGAAGCGGATTTAGGTAAATTATTTAGTTACTTTATTAATGAATATATTACTAAAAAAACTCCTACTAATGGTTCGATTGTTTATAATACTTTTTTAAATATAACTACTCACTTTAAATTTTATATTGGTAATCTACTGCAAAATAACTTTTTTAAAAAAATTATACTTGAATTTATTTGTAAAATAAAAAATAATAATATTTCTAACAGAATTTTTATTTTTGATGGTATGAATTTAATTCATAATTATGGATTATGTTATAAATTTATTAATCTTATTAGAATACTACAAATTAATGATCCAAATTTTGTTGTGTGGCTAAATAATAGACAAAAATATAAACTAAAAAACCATAAAACTGAATTTATTATGTTCATTAAATTAATTAAATTAATTGTCATTTTATTACATTGTTTTATTACAAATATTAATGTTGACAAATCTCTTTTTTCTCAAAGTATTTCTAATGAAATTATAAATTTTAATATTTCTACTCCTATCGATATTACACATACTATCAGAAAAACTTTTGATTCTCTTCATCCATCTGATTATAATTTTCAATTGATCTCAAAAACGCATTCTTCATATCATTCACCTCCATCACGCCGTCCTTCATTATCTCATTCACCACCACGTTCACCACCACTATCTCATTTACCACCACAACCACCACCAGGTTCTGAATTACCACCCGGTTCTGAATTACCATCCGGTTCTGAATTACCAGCGCCTCCTTCAGGTCGTCGTTCACGTCGTCATTCACGTCATTCTTCATCATCTCATTCACCACCACGTTCACCACCACGTTCACCACCACTATCTCATTTACCACCACAACCACCACCAGGTTCTGAATTACCATCCGGTTCTGAATTACCACCGCCTCCTTCAGGAAGTCGTTCACGTCGTCATTCACGTCATTCTTCATCATCTCATTCACAACCACATTCTGATTTACCACCATTATCTCGTTCACCATCTCGATCACCACCTCCACAATCTCGACCACTACCTGCAACTTTTACTGCTGTAAGCGAATCTATATTAGCAAGACGATTTATTGGTTCAATAGAAGATGCAGATGCTGAATTTGTTAAAAGAACAGTTTTGCCATATGATTTTAATTATGAATTAAGTGATTCGACATTAGAAATACCAAAATCAACTTTAAAATCTAAAAAAAATGCTAAATTAGTAGATGATTATTTTGCTAAAAAAGAATTTAAATTACCGAATAATAATGGAATTATTTATAGTAAAAATTTAAATGAAAATTTACTAATTCAATATATTAAAATAAATATTTCTGAATCTAAAAAAAAATACAATATCACTAATAATATTATTATTTTTACTTTTCACATTTCAATTGAAGATGAATTTGCCATTGATAAATTACATATTTTTAATTTTCTAGATTTTACTATAATTATATTTTTTATTGATTGTGCTTATCTCACTGTTGATGGTCTTATTAATAAATGGATTAAAAGTAAAAACCAAATTAAACACGAAATTGATGATCTTTTCTTATTATTTATTAGACAATTAACTATCGATTTTTCTATTAATAAAACTAACAATCAAAATTTTGTTTTTCTAAATACTAATGATCAATTTTCATGGTTTGATTCACAAAAATGGAATTATAAATATAATTCTTATCCATATTATTATAATAATTTGGATTTAAATATTAATAATTCAAATTTATCAAATATATTATCTCGCTATACACCATCTAAACATGAAGATAATCAACAATTATCATTAAATTATTCGTGGTTTTCACAAGATATTTTAGTCACATATATTTCAAAAATATTAGCTTCTGCTTCCGCATCCGCTTCTGCCTCCGCCTCTGCCTCCGCCTCCGCCTCTGCATCTGCAGTGTAAATTTAAATAATAATTAATATATTATAAACTAATCAAATTATTTATTATCTTTTACTCTCTTTATTATTTCTATATATATCTCATTATTATTCATTATCGCTAAATATTCTGCCGTCTTTCCTACCACATTTATCCTATTTCTCGTCTCTTCTGTCGTCCTATTATATATCTTCTCTATTATTCCCTTATTCTTATAATTACTTTCCGCTATACTATGTAATATACTATTACCATATTTTGTCGTCTTATTCATTATTTCATCATCTATTCTTTCTATTATATTCCCTATTATTCCATCTATCATCTTTTCATCCGTTTTTTCATCATATTTCATCTTTCCATCTATTATATCATAATATCTCGTCATCCTATTTATTATATCATATACATATATTATTATCGTCGTTCCATATTCTTCTAATATCTTATTTATTCTTCTAATATCTATTATTTTTATCATCTCGTATAACATCTCTAATTTATTTTCTCCCATACTGTAAAATAAACTATCTAATATTATTAATTTATTATCACTTTCACTATACATCACCTCTTCATCCATTTTATTTAATATTAATTTCGCTATCTCATAATGTCCATTTAATAATGCTTTATATATTACTGTTTCCTCTATTTTTTTCCTTTCATCTATTTCTTCCTTGTTATTTTCTATTAATATTTTTACTATCTCAAACATCCTGTCATCCATCTTGTCATATTCATAATATATTAATATCATCTTTAATAAACTCATTTCTACTATATTCCTCCTTTTTATATCATTTCTATATATCATCTCCTCTATAAATTCTTTTATCTTCTTATTCCTCTCGCTAATCTCATATTCTTCTATTATTATCGTTATATAATCATATCTATCTCTATTATTTCTATATATCTCATTCCTTATTCCTCTCGTTATCACATATTCCACATTCTCTGGTATCTCTAACCATCTTCCTCTCTCTAATGACACATTATCTGTTATTATTATTTTTATCGTTGAATATATATTCATAAATCCTTCCCTATTCCCTAAACATATTAATACATTCGGCTCTATTTCTTCATCTATCTCTATATCTTCTATCTTCTTTTCTATATTCTTATATATGTCTATCTCCTCTTTTACTAATTCTCTTACTAATTCTTTTATCGGTTTTTCTATTCTTTTATATGTATTGTTCTCTAACATCTTATTTATATTTTTATTTCTATTTACTTCTATTTATTTCTTTTTTCAATTTTTATTTTATATATAATATTTATTTATTTAATGAGTGATCAACTTGATTTTGATTTTGAATCTCCTGTTTCGATTCATCCGTCTCCTCAACCAGCTTCTGCACATCCGTCTCCTCAACCAGCTTTAGCACATCCGTCTGCTCAACCAGCTTTAGCACATCCATCTCCTCAACCAGCTTATGCACATCCTTCTCTTCCATCAGCTTCTGCACATCCTTCTCTTCCATCAGCTTTTACACATCCTTCTCTTCAACCACCTACTGTATATCCTTCTTTACGACCTTTACCAGCTTCTGCACCTTTACCAACTGTTTCACATGGATTCGGTTTTTTTGGTCCAATATCTGAAGATCATACAAGAAGACATAAAAGAACAAGAAATGAAGGAAGTCAAATAAATGTTCCAAGAATTCAGCGTGAAGCATCACAAAGTGGTCGCACACGACCGTTCGCCTCAAGAATAAATACATTAGTAGAAACTGAAAGTAAAAAAGATAATTTTGATGGATTCGCACTTAATGAATATATTGATTATTATCAAAAATATCATTCAGAACATACAGAACATGGTGTTTGTGATGTTAATCCATTAGAAAATTTATATAAATATACAAATAAATTATTAGGAATAAATATTTATGGTATGAAACAACCAATTGATATAAATAATTGTTTAACAAATTTAATCGATAATAAATTTAAATATTATATAACATTAAATGATCAAGGTTCGTATGAAGAACAAACACGTGAAGAAGAACAAACATTTAAAAAAATTTGTAATACTAAATTATGCAATTTTTTTAATGTTTCTGTTGAAGATTATAAAAGTCCAACTACTAAACAATTTTTACAATTATTTAAAATTCTAGATGAATATCATAATATATCGAATCCATTAAGATTTCCTATTGATGATACACAAGCAATTGATATTACTAACATACCTAATTTAGTTATTCATTGTACTGGTGGAACTGGACGAACTGGTTCTGTTATATTATTTTATATTTGGTTAAGAAGAGCATTAATTCATCCATCTTTTGAACCCGCAAAAATTTTAGTTCTAATTAATAAATATTTAGATACTAATACTGCATTTCAAAAAATATTATATTTTAATGAAATTTTAGCACATCCTATATTTATTTATTTAGGAAAACAAATATTAACTTATTCTTTTGAAGCTTATGAAGAAATTTATGTTAGTACTATAAGAATTTTACAACAAAAACTTAATCCTATACATCATTCTACTGATGAAGATGAACAAGTAATAAAAATATTTATTAATAGAATTATGAATTTTATTAATGCTTTTGAAAAATATAAACAAGTTATTTTTGATAATAATAATAAATATACTTATCTCGTTCCTTTATATCATGTCTTATCTCGTAATAATCCATCCTCTATTAATAAAAATTCTATTTACTATAAATATCAAAATTATATTCAAGAACTCATTAATAATAATGAATATAATGAATATAATTTTAATTCTTCACTTTCACAATATGCCGACGAAAGATTCTCTTTTATTGATACTGAACTATCCAGACGTAATAACTACTATCTAAAATATATTAAATATAAAAATAAATATTTATCTCTCAAAAATTCTTCCAATATATAATCATCCCTATTCTTTTTACTTCTTTTTTCAATTTTTATTATATTTATATTTATATAAATATCTTCTGCCATTCTATTCCATCATATTTCCAATCTTCACTAAATCTTTCCAATTTATACCACCTCACTCTCTCATCCTCTATCTCTCTATTACTTATTATTATCATCTCATAATCTTCATATTTCTCTTTCAATATTTTTAATAATATTTCATATTTTCTTACATCCTCTTCTGTCATATTCTTCGTCTCTAATCTCACAAATTTCGATTTTCTTATTCTTCTAAATCTTTCTACTCTCCTCCTTAATTTTTCTCTTATTTCTTCCATTTCTTCCTCTCTTACTAATTCATGTGCCATCGTTATATTATATCTGTTTCTCACTATATATGTCGCCTCTTCTGTTCCAAATTTTATGTGTCTTTCTGATTTCTTCTTTATCTCTATATCCTCATATCCTATGAAATCTTCCTCTAATACTCTTATTAACGAATTTATTGACATATTACACCAATCAAATGGATATGATTCACTCCTTAATCCATATCTACTTAACTGATATGCTACACTGCAATTACCTCCTAATGATATTATTGTTCTTGTCATTTTTAGTTTTTATTTATTTTTATTTATTATTATTTATTTTTTTCAATTTTTTATATTTTTATTTTTAAATATATTTTTTAAATTCTTCATATAAATGTGGTTGATAATTTAATATTGTTTCCAATGTAATATTTTTCTCTTTTCTTGTTATCTGATATTTCTCATTCGCTACATAATTTATAACAAAATCAAATGATAACTTCTTTTTTCTTAATAATTCTAATAAATCATACTCATTTATATTTTTTATTATCTCCTTTTCCTCTTCTGTATACATTTTATTTTATTTATATATTTTATTTATATATTTTATATATTATATATATATATATATATATAATTTAATGTCTGATATTTCTTCCAAAACTGAAATCAATATCGCTTTAGTCGGTTGTTGGAATAATTATAAACAAGTCGATGGTTCATATCCTCTTGTTAATGTCTGTAATTATCTTAAACTTAATGAATCTAAATATGATGAACTTGTCATTTTAGGTGATAATTTTTATCCATCTAAAGAAAAAGTAGAAATTACTCTTCCTGATGGTTCTACTTCTTCTATTAAAAAAAATATATTTGATTTACCAACTTTTAATATTGGATTTGATTTAATTAAAAATATTAATATCCATAATAAATATTTAATTATGGGTAATCATGATATCGAAGATTTTTATACTGAAAGATGTATTAATTTATATCATCAATTCGATAAATCTGATTTCCTTAAAATTATGTTTCCCTTCAAAAGTTGTCCTGTTGCTAATACCGGATTCAAATATATCTTCATCGATACCAATCTATATAATTTATCTAAAAATCCTAATACCTGTTTTAATACTACTCTTCATAAATCCGCTCTAGAACTTAAAAATAATCAAAACCAATTTATTATTTGCGAATTGAAAAATCCTTCCTTTAATAATTTTATTATCTGTGCTCATGAACCTCTCTTCTCTATTAAATCAAAAGATACAAAATTTAAATCTTCCCTTCTTGATGAAGAATTATTAAATATTTTATTTAATTCCCGTAAAAATATTACTTATGTTTGTGCTGATGTTCATATGTTCCAATGTGGTATTATTACTAATAATAATTCACAATCTATAAAACAAATTGTATGTGGTACTGGCGGGGCTGATAAAGATTCATTCACTTCATCTCAATCTGAATTTAAAATTAATGATGATTTCAATTTTACTATGCAAAGTTCTCGTGATTCTTTCGGTTATGTTGAATTAAATATTTCACCAGATAATATCTCTCATAAATATATTAAAGTTATTAACTCTGAATCCGTTTTATCTCATGAAGAATATAAAAAAAAATATCTAAAATATAAAAATAAATATTTTAATCTCAAATATCAATTAAATGGAGGTGCTGGTATTCTAGGATTTTTAACTGGTGAAAATAAAAAACAAAAAGAACAACAAGAACAAGAAAGAAAACAACAAGAACAAGAAAGAAAACAACAAGAACAAGAAATAAAACAACAAGAACAAGAAAGAAAACAACAAGAACAAGAAAGAAAACAAAGGGAACATAGTGAACTAATAGAAAAACAAAAAGCACTTATAGAATTCAAAAAAAAAAATGAGGAATACAATACATTATTAAATTCTCTTCCGGATAATTTAAATAGTATTGAAAATTTTAATATCATTCATATTCCAATAAATATGAGACTTAAAACTCGTGATATGAAAGATTCTGATTTGTTTGATGAATTCAAAAATAAGTATAATCTGTTAGTTGTGCAGCTAAAATATCATATGAAAAAAAATTTACAAGTTCAATATGATACCTCCGGAAATATTGTATTCATTCAAAGATATTTAAATGAGCTTGAACATATTATAGAATCAATTAAATCGATGGTTGCTGTTGATAATTCGCCTATATTATATACTCAAATTATACATATTTTAGATAAAATATATTATTATGAAATTAAAAAATAAATATATATAATATATAATATGAATTATGAAAAAAAATATTTAAAATACAAGAATAAATATTTTAATCTCAAATATCAATTAAATGGAGGTGCTGGTGTTCTAGGATTTTTTACTGGTGAAAATAAAAAAGAAAGAGAAAAAGCAGAACAAGAAAGAGCAGAAAAAGAAAGAGCAGAACAAGAAAGAGCAGAACAAGAAAGAGCAGAACAAGAAAGAGCAGAAAAAAAAAAAGCAGAACAAGAAAGAGCAGAACAAGAAAGAGCAGAACAAGAAAGAGCAGAAAGAGAAAGACTAGTAACAGAACAACTATTAAGAGAACAAGAAAAAAATCTAGCAAAAAGAGAACAAGCAAAAAGAGAACAACTAGCAAGAGAACAAGCAGAAAGAGAACAAGCAAAAATAGAAGTAGAAAAAGAATATAATAAGTTAATAACATCTCTTCCAAGTGAGTTGGTTAATGTCGATAATACAAAAATTGATATAATGAGGAAAAATTTGAAAGACTCATCGGAAGTGTCTGATGATGAAATTATAAATCGGTTCAGGCAAAAATATATAGATTTGATTAGTTCACTGAAACAATTACAAATCAATATTGTATATAGCTCGCTTGCAAATAAACATGTATTATATATTGATTCATGGAAGGATCTCGTAGAACGAGTAGATGCTGTTCAAAAATTGCTTGCGAACCTTGATTATACTGATATTGTTCAGATTTTGAATAACTTTTTAGTTTTTTTAAATACACACGGATGAATGATAAATAACAAATAAAAATTGAAATTTATATTATTTATCATATATATCATATATCATATATCAATTTTACAATGTTAATTAAAATCAATGCGTCATCTATCCAGTTTTCACATCCTATTATTCAACATTATTTAATAAAAAATAAAATCATTTTTGATATTATTTTATTGGATTATCGTTCTAAAATCAGAATCAACAATCAAAAATTTATTCCTTTTAATTTTTGTGGTAATATTATTTTTATCAGTTCTCACTCTTTCATGCAAAACAATATTTATATCTCTCCTATCATCCGTAATCTAGTTATTAAATTTATTAATTTTAATAATTTTAATAATTTTAATAATATTCTCTGTATCGGTGGCGAAAGTTATATTTACGGTCTTGTCTCAAAATATAAAAATATTTATCATTTTACTAATTCTAAATCTATTTTTGATGATTGTTCTTTTAATTCTATCATTTATAAAAAATCTAAAAATATCTTCAATAATCTTATCGATTATAATTCAAAAAATATTAATAAAAATATTAATTCTAAAATTAACTTTGATATCTGTATCCTCAATTTAGCAAATCTTAACCATAATCTTCTGAAATTTATTAATAAAATTAAAATTAACTTTATTATCATCATCAACTGCCATCATTCCGACTTTTGGAAAAAAATTAAACTTCTCACTAACTATAAACTTCTTAATAGACAACATATCATCTGTCATAAACTTAAATATTTTATTACTTTCAATATTCTCTCTAATAATACTCTATAAATATATCCTTCTTATATCTTATATTCTCAAAATCTACCAGTTTTAATGTCTCCCTCTTATATTCCCTCATCACCTTGTTGAAATATACCTTCTTTATCGTCTTGTTCTCCTTTAACTCTTCACTCAACACTAAATATTTATTTATCTTTAATATCCTTATCTTCTTACTAAATTTTATCTTGTCCGTATCCATATATTTTATCATCATATTTATATACTTCTCCACCTTATCCTTCTCTAATTCCTCAAAATCTAACTCTACCGTCTCACTCTTCCCAAACTCTATCATATACATCACACACTCCGGATTCATCATACTACCTATATTATTCACATATAACTCTCTCTCCTCATAATCTATCCTCATCTTTAATATATTCTCTACCTTCCTCTTCTCTTCATTATATCTATATATCGATATGTCGTGTTTCTTCGTATTACCACTTATATATATCGTATTACTCTTCGGTATCGATGACATAAATCTGTGATCCTCGTGGTTCTTTATCCTCACGCTATAATTACTATAATATTTACTTATTATATACTCTATACATACCATTATCTCGTAATTCTCATCCTTCTTACTCCCCTTATTTCCCATTATATTATTTATATTATTTTTATACTTTTTATTTTCACTTTATTTTATTTTTTACTTTTCACTTTTTATTTTATTTTTATATAAATTTACTTTCTTATCTGTCTCCTTATATTCAATAATACCTTATTCACTTCACTCGTATATCCCTCTATCCTTTCACTCAATCTCTTTAACTTCTTGTTCTCACATATCTCTAACAATATACTACCGTTTATATCTCTATTCACTAATTCTCTCTTTTTTTCTTCATCCTTTATCCTATCTAATATCTTAATTCCTACTTCCTCCATTCCATTATATATCGCCATGTATAATGCCGTTATCCCACTTCTGTCTTCCTCGTAAAATCTCTCCTCTTCCATATATTCTATTATCTCCTCTATCATCTCCCTATTCTCTCTATAACATAACACCATCAAATTATTCACTCCACTCTTTTTTTTCCTGTTTATCTTCCCCTTATCCATCCTCCTAATTATATTTCTACATAATTTCTTGTATTCTTCATACTCTCCATACTCTCCATCCATATCACATACTAAATCTAATATACTCCTTTCAGCTATATCTTCCATATTTATCACTTCTTCACTCACTTTTCCTATTATCTCATTACACTCTCTATACATCATCAGCTCTATCATACTATGTATCAATGTACTTCCCTCACTATTCACTATGTTATATTCTCCTCTCTCTATCTTCTCCCTTATTATCCTCTCCTTCTCTTCTATGTCATCTATAAATCCTATATACTCATATCTATCCGGCTTTTTGTATATAACTCCTTCCACTACCACTCTCTCTATCCTACTCTGCATCAACTCTTCTATATTAATCTTCACACTCTCTCTGTCCGTTATTATCACCCTCACACTATGATATATATTCATAAAACTTCCCCTCTCACTCTCATAACATATTAATATATTCGGATCTTCTTCTATTCCTAATTCTTCTATTTTTTGGTTTTTTTTGTCTATTATAACCTCTATGTTCTTTAACTCCTCTTCACTATATTCACTCCCTATATACTGATTGTTTATGTATATCACCATCTCTCTTATATTTATATATCTATATATATAAATATTCATTTTTTATTAATTATTATTCTTATTAGTTATTCTGGCGCTTGTTTCTTTATATATTCTTCTGGCTTTCGCCTATTTATCTTATAAATAATTCTGCGCCATATTCTGATTTTAATTTTAATTTTAATTTTTATTAATAACAATATTAATAATAAAATTAGTAAAAAATAAGTAATTAATTAGATAAAAGGTTATAAAAAATTTGGTTATGATGTTCAAAAGATTTTGAGCAATTAATTATAATATTTTGATTAACGAGAATATTTTGGAAATCAAGAATAGAAGTATTTTTTGCTTTTTGATGATTAATTAAAATAGAAAATGTGTAATCGTCAAATAATCTATGAAGATCTGAACAAAGTAGAATACCATTAGAAATAGAATATTCGCCATTATTATTTACTGGAATAATATGACAAGCGTCAAATGGTTTTTGATCTGATATTATACATCTTGTATATATTTTTTCTAAATCTTCTCTAAAATTTTGTTGATTTAATCTTCCATCTCTTATTCTCAATATATTTTTATTATAAACATAACACATCAAATCTATATTTGCAGTAAATTCTTCTTTATTTTCATATCCAAATTCTTTATATTTGGTTATTATATAATGTAATAATATACTATGTTTTCTAATAAAAAAATATATCAAAGTTATCAACATTTACTCTCTTTTATTACAAAAATTTAATAATATTAATGATTGTCATCTCTCTTGTCTTCTTAATCTTATTCTTAATCTCATATCATATTTTAAATATTGTTCTTGTTCTAATACAAAAACAGAAAAAAGTGAATATAATAAATAAATTTTTTTTGACACCTTACTGGATTGATAGATAAATGTTTGAGATAGGGAAGTCTCCATCATCCAGTTTTTAGTTCGGCATCGCGAACTGTCTTGTTGTTCATCTAGGCATAGATGTCCTCGTCCGGAATCGAAGATGATGGATGCTCATACGGCGGAAACTTCCATGTAGGACGCTCTCCCTCTTTCCCGAAAACAAGTGTCGGACGGGTAATTGCCTCGAAATTTCGCGTCTCCACCATCTTCTGCTCCGAGATCATCGAACACAACGGCGCGAGAAGTTGTCCGTCGGAATCTGCCAGACGAACAACAATGTTAGCCGGAACCATCATCCACTTTTGCTTGGGCTTATCAAAACCCGGCACACGGCGAACAGACACCATCACCTTGTCCTCTGAAACACCTGGAAAGGTAATCTCGGTGATGATGTTGGGCATCCTCAATAGAGCAGAAAGCTCCCTAAACCGGAACTCTGTGGTCGGATGCAAGTCGCACATGAAGATTGACTGTTTGATTGTAATTTTATATATTTCATAGCTGTTCAATATATCTTTTTTTGCAATTTTTATTATTTATAATATTTTATATAATAATTTAATATTTTAATGATATATATAATAAAATAAATATGTATTGTTGTATAGATGATAATAACACTGAAATAATAAATAATATTGTTTATATGGATTTGAAAAAAATAACATATTATATAAATTGTGTTTCTGATGGTTTCGGTTTTTTTGGTTCTAAATTTGAAAAACTAATTAATGATATTGATTTCGAAAATTTACCTAGTAATATCCAAGAACTTAATATTATCATCATTAATAATAATTATTTACAACATTTTAGTAGAGTTTATAAAATTTTAGTCGAAAAAATTAAAAATGTTTCTAATTATGTAAATATTAACATCTATAATGATATTTTATTTCTTTCCACTATTTGTGAATTTAATATCTTGACTTATTGTAATACTCTATATCTACATTCTAATAAAAATAATATCAATACTAATAATATTAAAATTCTTCCTTATTTTGCACTCCTCAATTTTGATGATTTTAACCAAATTTTACCTATTAAATTAATTTGTGATGAATTTAACCATAAAAATCTTATCACTAATTTGCATTTTAAATTTAATTATGAAGATAAATTTAATTATACTCAAAGATATCACATTAATATCATCTCTCTTAAACATCTTAAAAATCAATTCATCAATAGCAATAATTTCTGTTTTCCTTGTTTCGTCCTAAAATTAGATCTCGTCAATTTCCAAAATATCGCCGGTTTTTTCTTTAATGATAACAATTTTATTGAACTAAATATTCTTATTAATGATAATATTAATATTCCATTTCTAATATCTAATGATGATATCACCAAAAATTATTTCTCTATTAATTTCACCTCTCCACCTCTTAATCAATTCAGATTTTTCGATCATAAATGTCCTAATACTATTAAAATTATTTGTGATAATAATAAAATTATTTGTGATGTTATCGTCTATCAACCGAATATCTTGTGTATCCATTCTGGTTTATGTGGATATAAATATTGTTATTAATAAATTATTAATAAAAATAAATAAAAAAATTATTCAGAATCATAATTTACATCATCATCACTATTAGAATCAGTATTATCATCTTCATCATAATCTTGATTATATAATTTATCAATAAGTTCAGTAATTTTAGTATTATTAGAAGATATAATTTTATTTTTCTTATGAATTAAATTATAAATTTTATCAACAACAAATTCCATTTTTTCTATATCTATATTATCCATATTATTTTTTTTAACATACAATAACAAATTTATAATAATTTTCTTCGGTAAATTATATTTATTCAATATTCTTTTTGAATACATATCTTTAATAAATTCTTCATATTTTTCATCTAATTTTTTTATTTCTTTCAAATTTAATTTCTTTAATTTCCGTTCTACTGTTGTCTTCTTTATCTGTGTTCCATCATCTTCTAACATAAATAATGTTTCTACTAAATATAATATATGTTCATCTGTCTTAACATCTTTTACATATCTGCCAAAATATTCTTTATATCTATCAGCCATTTCCATTATATATTCTGTTATTTTTTCATTACTTATTAAAGATTTCAAAAATGAACCTCGTGATATTGCTACGCCATATTGTATTCTACTAAATATATCCACTTGATCCTCATATGTTAAATTCTTATATTGTACTATTGTTAATTGTATCTCACTTTCTATTACACTTTTTAATTCCGGTGGTAATATTCTATGTTCAAAATCATTATTATTTTCTATTTCCTTTATTTCTTCTTCTATTTTATCATCTTTTTTTATTTCTGAAAACCAATACACTATTGCTTTGTTTTCTTCTATAATATAATATGGTATTTCATTATTTATAAATTTAAATATTGCTGTTATCCTCTGTTTTCCATCTATTACTGTTTTCGTATTCTTTTCTGTATTTATTACTATTATTATCGGATTTGGTACTATTCCTCTAAATATACTCTCTATAAATTTTAAATATTGTTTTGTCGTCCATACTATCGCTCTCTGATATGTTGGTGCTATTATAAAATCTTTTTTCTCTCTTCCATCCTTAAAACAAAATAAATATAAATCATATGGTGTTTTCTGTATTATATTTGTATCATATTTCGTTATTGATCTATTTTTTAATATATTTTTTGATAATGACATACATATTTCTTACTATTATAACTCCATAATATTTTTTTTTCAATTTTTATAATAATAAAAATTGCTTACTCGGAAGTCAATTTTTATATAAATTACTTATCAACCCGGTTCCACCATCCCGCTGTTGCTCCTCCTGTTGCCACTTCTTATTGCTTCTTCTTTCCAAAACTCGTCTCTTCAATATCAAACGAACCAATAAAATCACGCATCTTCTTGTCTCGTTCATCTTGAAGCTTTTGTTTCCTGTCCTTCTTTTCTTGCTTCTTAAATACCTTGATCAGTAGCTCCGAATTCTTCTCAAGCATAAATTCAATAAAATGAGATGGAACACGATCTGCTTCCATCCTCTTCCGTAGAATCTGATTCTCGTTAAAAATCCTCTCCATCAGTGTTTCCGTAATTTCTTCGTCCTTAAACTTCATCTTCGCAATCTTGTCTTCAATCAATCTTGACATTAATGATGAAGAAATTGAAGAAGAAGAAATTGAAGAAGACATTCTGGTTGGTAGTTCCGAACTCATTGTTTTTAATATTTATATATTATATGCCAACAATATATTTTATTTTGCAATTTTTTTATAAACTATAAAAAAATTCATAATCAAAATATGATAACCTATTCATAAATTCTTCGTATTTTCCTTTTTTTATTAAATATTCCTTTATTATTCTACCTATATCTTTGGATCTTTTATTTGTTATCGCCGAAAATACACTCTCTATTATCTTCTCGTCAAAATTTATTCTATCTATTATCCTTATCAATATATCACTCATATTCCCTACACATATATAATATAATACACAGTATCCTACATGATCTATCCTATTTAACACCTCATTTGATGCTCTATCTATCAATTCTTCTGTTATCTTCTTACATTCATTTCTTAATGATAATATTAATAATGATTCTCCATATATTGATATTTTATTTATTGTTTCATCATCTAATCTCCTTATTATTTTTATCGCTGTTTCTTGATACCATATACTTATTATTGTTGTTAATATATCATATCCATATTCTCTTAATATCTCATCACTTGTCAATTCTATTATTTCTTCTATTCTAGCATGATTCATAAATATTGCTCTCTCTAATATTATCTGTCCCTTATTATTCACCCTATCACATAATCTATTGTCTATGAAATTATTTATTATCTCATTCGAATCTTCATATGTTAGAAAATCTATATATTCAAACATATCTCCATTATTCTTATATATCTTGTTATCCACTATCACATACTCTATATGATATGGTATATTCCTATATATATCTCTCATTAACTCATAATTTGTTATTAATATTCTTATTCCACTATATATATTCTCCATATCTATCCTCTTTATCTTCTTGTTATAACAATATATCAATATATTAGGTTCTTCATTTATTTCTATATCTTGTATATATCTAAATATCGTCATATCATTCACCTTTATTTTTGATATCTCCTCTAGTGGTTCATTTAATTTTATATACTGATAATTCTCATACATTTTTTATATTATTTCTTATTATATAATCTTTTTTTCAATTTTTTTATTTTTTTATTTATTTTTATTTTTAGTTTAATATTTCATCCAATTTTTCTATCCATCTATTATTTACAAATAATTCCTTCACTAAAAAATATTCCTTGTTTCTTACTAGTATTCTCCTTAATTTATTTAAAAAACTTACCGAATTATAATTTATCCTCATTTCTCTCATCATATTTCCCAAATTTTCACAAAAATTTATTTCATCTACACTTAATCCTCTTTTTTGTTTATATCTCCCTATACTATAAAATATTTGTCCTATATCTAATGTCAAATTTCTCGCCTTTTCTAATTTTTTACCCTCTAATATCTCTTCTCTTGGTATTGTTCTTGATACTAATGATGCTGTTGGAACTGAAACAGGTGCTGTAGAAGCTGATGCAGATGATGAAGCGGATAATGCTGATGGTGATGCGGATAATGCTGATGGTGATGCGGATAATGCTGATGGTGATGCGGATAATGCTGATGGTGATGCGGATAATGCTGATGGTGATGCGGATAATGCTGATGGTGATGCGGATAATGCTGATGGTGAAGCGGATGATGTTGGTAAACCACCACCAAATAAATTATTTGAATTAATTGAATTTGATAAATTAAAATATTTATTCTTATATTTTAAATATTTTTGTTTGTAATCCATATAAAAATATTAAAGTTTTTATTTTTATTTTATTATTAAAAAAATTGCATAAATTAACTGTCTGTACGTCCATTATATTATTTTTATTAACAATCAAACAACCACTTGCAAACATCATGAACATCTCCTTTGCTACTGACTATACCTCTGTTCAACTGTTTGAACCCATCAACTACACCTCATTTTCTGTTTCACCGATAGGTGATATTCAACATCTCCTCTCTTTGGCTCATATTTCCGCTTCTTTCATCTCTTCTGTTCCTGTTGATGAAGACGAAATGGATTTTCAACTGCCAACTAATCTGTTTGACTTTATGTCAGATGGTGTGATTACTATGGATGTTGATGATCAAATGTCTCAACTCGGAAAGAGAGACAGAATGGATAGTGATGACTGGAGTGAAACCAAGAGACAACGCCTTTAATTTTTTTAAGCTTTTTTGCTTTTTTGCTTTTGCTTTTTTGTTTTTTTGTTTTTGCTTTTTTGTTTTTGCTTTTTTATTTTTACTTTTTTGCTTTTTTATTTTTATTTATTTTCATTTAATTTTTTATTTATTTAATTTTAAGTCTAATATTGATATTATTGACAATAATATATTTCATAGTATTTTTATCAAGAAAAGAGATAATAATTTCATTATCAAATTTGGTATTAAATAGTAATTTATTATTATTTTTAATAAAAAAATTATCATTATAAATTTTATGAGTATTATCTTTTTCAATTATGTTTATTAAACTCTCTTCTTTATTAACATAATAAAATAAATTTCCATTCTGTATCATTAATTTGTCATATTTATTATCCCTATTTTCTATCTCTATTTCATATATATTTCTTTTTATTTTCTGTATTTCATCCGATTTTATATATAAATCATATGTATATGTTATTATTTTCTCCTCTTCTAAATATTTTTCTAATATTTCTATCTCATCTATCTCATATTCTATTATTTCATATGTTATGTAAAAATTATTTTTATTTATTCTATTTCTATCTTCTATTATAAATTCTATCTCTATATTTCTTATAAAATTATTATTCGTTATATATAAATCTATTCTTCTCTTATTATTCACTCTATAATACATCAAACTTTCTATATCATTCTCTATATATTCCTTCCGGTTTATCCTATATCTATACTTTTTTATTATTTTTTTTATTTCATTGTCTTCTATATTTAATACTACCTTATTTATCGTCTCTTTATTATTTGTTCTTAATATATATTTTATATTATAATTATTCTCTTTATTTTCTAAATTTTCTTTATTTTCTAAATTTTCTTTATTTTCATATTCTATTTTATATGTTCTGATTAACATCTATATATAATATAAAATTTTATTTTTTGTTTTTTTTAAACATATTATATTATAAAATTTTTTATATACATCTCATACAATATCTCCATCACTTCTCCTATATTATTACTTATCTTCCATCTTGACACTTCTAGCATCTTCACATATTCTGATATCTTTATTTCAGGTTTCTCTATTATCTTCACCATTGGCGGTGTAAATGGATAATTCATAAATCTTATTTCTACATTCACTATCTCATACTCATATATCATCATCATCATCCATCTGTCTTTCTCTATCTCACTTATTCTTATCTTATCCATCTTCTCTATCTTCTTTATCTCCATCTTTAATCTCTTGTCCGTTATCTTACTATCATAATTAATATATTGTACATTCATGTTTTCTATATTTTTATATCTATTAAATACTTTTGTTAATTCAGGTTTCTGTTTCTTTATCAATACTATCTCTCTTAATACTATCTTACTCTCATCTGCTACCACATATATTTGTTCCGCTTTTTTATATTTTATTTCATCATCCAATAATTCTACTATTCCTATTATCTGATATTTATTATTCATATTTACTTGTGAATATCCTATCGATAATCCATAATTATTACTCAAATATATGCCGTTTCCATATGCCGCTCCTGCCGTCATTAATCTCGTTCCGGAATACACCTTCAACCCATATTTTATTATCGTATACCAATTCATATAATTCGATCCATGAAATAAATATGAATTTTTCATCTCATTTCTCTCTTTTATTTCTTTTATCTCCGTCTCTCTTTCTGGTGTATAATATATCTTGTATATCTCATAATCATCTGTTCCCCTCTTATACATCAATTTGTATTTATTCTCTGATATCACAAATTTTATTATATTATACTCCATCTCTCCTATCTTCTTTCTTACTTCCTCGTCCGTCTTACTACTCTCTATATTCTCATATAAATCTTCATATTTATTCTCTAATCTCTCCTTCTTTATCTTATTCTTTAATTCTGTATATGTTTCTACTCCTTTCACCAATGGTAATGGTTTCAGTTTTTCTTCCGCTCCTACCGCATTAAATATCGAATAAAATATATCCACCATCAACCTAAAATTATCTTTGTCATTATTATAACTTCTTATAATAATATCATCCGTCACTCGCCAAAAATATTCTCTCTTACATCCTTCTTTCTCACAATGTTTCTTATCTTCACTCTTTATCTTTAATTCTTCTCCACATCCTATACAATTCATATTATTTATATATTATTATTTTTTATTTATTTCTTTTTTCAATTTTTATTTATTTCTTTTTTCAATTTTTATTTATTTCAATTTTTATTTATAATATATATTCTTATCTTCATAATATCCTCTGTATTTTACTTCCTCTTCTCCTAACTTTATCAACTTGTAGTTCTTATTTATATACTCATATATCTCCTCATTCATCCTTAATATCATACCCGTTATCTTCTGACTCCTATTCTTTATCACTACACTCTTCAATATCTCCATATTATTATCCATCTCTTCCATCTCTCCTTCTATCCTTTCTAATATTCTTATCCCTAATTTCTCTTCTCCATGTTCTAATGCATACTCTAACGCACACTTCCTCTTCTTATCTCTCTCATATAATACTCTTATATCCATATTTGACACTATATCCTCATATATATTCTTTAATCTCTTCTTTATACTCATTATTAATATATTCTCCTTCTTATTTGTTCTCTCGTTATATCTCTTCTTCTCTATGTAATTCTCTCTTATGTATCTCTCCGCATTCTTCTGTTCTATATATTCTACCATCTCTATCCTTAATTCTCCTATTCTTCCTACTTCCACTCCGTTTATTATTATTCTCTCTATGTAATTCGGTATACTCTCATATCTATTTTCTCTTATACTACTCATGCTCGTTATCAATATCCTCACACTCGATATTATATTCTCAAATGATACATTATCTTCATTCTTATATATTAACACATTCGGCATATTTTTATTATCTTCATTATTTTCATTATTTTCATTATCCTCTATTTCTAAATCATCTATCGGCGTTCTATCTGTTATATATCTTATATCCAATTTTTCCATTATATTTTCCGTATCTTCCATATATATATAACTGTTCTTCTTTATCACTCTCTTCCCTTCTTTTAATACTTCCATTTTAATAAATTTATATATTTTTATCTATTAAAATATATAAATTTATTAAAAAAACAAAAAAATAAAAAAACAAAAAAATAAAAAAAATTGACTTCCGAGGAAGCAATTTTTTTATTTAAAAAAATTGACCCCTCAACAACATACACAATTCATCATAAGCTCTCTCTCCCGTTCTATAAACATCATTAAACCGATCCATCATCACTCTGTCCAATCCATCTTCACACCCCATATTCATTATCTTCTTCATTATCACAAGAATCGCAATATAATGTTGTCTCTTCTTTTCTTCTGTCCTCTCTTCTTCATTATTCCTTACCATTGACATAATGTTGTTGAACTCATTACAGTATTCATCCAACTTACTCATAAAATCACTCCTTGACATCATTGTCATCTTTCTCTTTCTTGTTTGTTATTTTTTACCTTTCATTCTTATTCAATATATTCTATTTTGCAATTTTTTTTTATTTATTATTTTTATTTATTATTTTAATTTATTATTTTTATTTATTTTTATTTAACTATAAATTAATGGTTCATTTGAACATACTGATATATAACATAATGCTAAAAAATTATCTGTATATTCCGTCCCAAAATAATATTCTCCATCATCATACTCATTCACTCTGTCAAATTCTTCTTTTATTATCGAATATGTTATTAATATATGTTTCGCATCATTACTCGATATCAAATCCTCCGTCCCTGAATGTGTCATCATTATGTGATATCCATTCAATCTAAACATTAAAAATATATCCACATATTCTACATAATTATCTATGTAATTATCTCGAAATTTTTTATAATCTTCCATCTTCTCTATCAACTCTTTCACACTCTTCCTTATATCATCTCTCATCCTCTTCATGTTATTCCTTAAATACTGTCTCACTCCCTTGTGCCAAAATAATATGTATTCCTGATATCCACTGTATCTATAACATATGCTCTCTCCATTACATCTTATATCTAATCCCATCTAATATTATATCTATATATAATATTATTTAATTTTATTTTATTTTTTTATTCTTCTTTTTCTTCTTCACTATTATCATCATCATTATCACTATTATCACTATTATTAGTATCAGTATTATCAGTATTATTATTCATAATATTATTATCATTATTCATAATATTATTAAACATATCATCTAATTCTTGAGATGATTTATATTTATAATCATAAAAAGTAATTATTTTTGTTGAATAATTAATATTTAATATTTTATTCAAACTATAATTCAAATTAATATTTAATCTATCATCAAAATCTTCTTGTTCTCTTCCATAAAATTTATAATACAAATCATTCTTCGCTTCTTCTATATTATTTATATTATATAATATTATATATTTCACCGTTTCTGGTATATTCTTCAAATAACATACACTTATACTATCCGTCAATATTATCTCTATCTTTTTTATCTTTTCCTTATTTTCCTCATTTTGTATTCCTCTAAAATCTAATTCTTTCAAATTTCTATAATAATAATAATGTATAAATGCTCTATATACCATCACCTTATCACATAATCTAACATCTAGCGGTTTCGGTAATACTACTATATCCTCTACCTTCTTATCCTTATCTATCATCTCTCTTAAAAATCCATTCTCTAATATTATATAATTCACTCTATCTTCTCTTATCTCCTCATTTATTTCCATATCACTATCTATTATATTACTTCTATTTATCTTTTCATAATCTATTTTATAATTCATTATATCTTATTATATCTTATTTATCTTATTTATTTTTATTTTTATATATTTATTATATATTCTTTTAATTCTCTCAATACATATTTATCACATAATGTCATCATATCCTGTTCTGAATATTTCTCTATTATTATCTTCTTTCTCTTATTTTCTGTCATTCTTTTCATCACTTCTATTATCATCTTCTCTTTATATGCTGACATCATCCACGCTATCAATGATATATCAAAATATCTTTCTATCGTTTCAACTCTTAATCTCCTTAATAAATACATAAATAATTCATTGTTATTCAATATTAATATCCTAAATATCTTCTCATCTTTTGTATCATTTATCTCTTCTTCCGTCAATAAATCTAATATTCTCTTTATTATTTTTTTCATCCTCGTATTACACGCCTCCTCAAATCCATTTAATCTATATTCATTCCTCATATATATTATCTTCTTTATCTCCTCTCTATCATATTTATCCATTATCCTCATACTCTCTTCCTCTAAATTATATTTACAACACATCATCATTATCGTATCTCCATTCTCATTATATTCTCTTTCATCTCCCCTTTCCTCCTTCCTTTTTATATATTCCACAAATGTCTCTTTCTTCATAAATCTTATCATATTTATCTCATCTTCTATCTTATATATCTTCCCATCTATTATTATATTCCTTATGTTATTCCCTAAATTTTTATATCTGTCGTTATTTATCGTCTCATCATCCGTCATTATATTCTCTATCTTACTATATATATTCATCATATCTTCCTCATCCGTCTTATTATTCACATATACTAATGTATCTACCTCATATTCTGGTATCTCTATATCTTCTATCTTCTTCTTTATATTCCTATCTATCACACTCTTCATTATTTCTCTATATTTTTTTATACTCGTGTATTGACAATTATTTATCATCTCTTATATAAATATTATTTATTCCTATTTTTATATCTTTATATTTTATCTTTTATCATTTCTACCACCTCTTCCATCTCATTCATTTCCGCATAATCTAATGCTGTCATATTATCTTCCACATCTCTCATCTCTATACTCATATAACTCATCCTCTTTACCAACTCTTTCGCTACTGTTTCCATTCTCCTTATACACGCCCAATATAATGCCGTCTTACCATCTACATCCATATTCACTACCGTCTTATTACTCTTCTCTATTAATCTTATCGCCATATTCTCCATATTCCTCATACACGCATAATATAATGCTGTCTGATTATATATATCCACTCTATTTATCGCCTCCTCTGTCATCTTGTTCATCAAATTATCAAATGTTCTCTCCATCCTATTATATACACACCAATGTAATACTGTCTCTCCCGTTAAATCCGGTTTATTTATTATCGTCCTGTCCATCATATTTATTAATTCTTCTATTAATTCCTCATCTAGTTTCTTATATATCGCCACATATAATATCGTATGTGAATTCGAATTACTCTTATTATATCTCTTATTCGGTATTATATTACTTCTTATATACTCCTCTAATGTCTCTTTCGACATAAAATATGTTAATTCACTCTCTTCCGTATTCTTATATATCTCATTGTTTATTATTATTGTTCTTACCGTCTTCGGTATATCTCGATATTTATTGTTGTTTATTGTTTTCTGTGTCGTTATCAATATTTCTACTGTTCTGTTTATTTTTGATAACTCATTCTCAATCTCATTCTTGTATATTAATACATTCGACTTTTCATTATATTCTATCTCTTCTATTGTCTTATCATCAAATTCTACTTTCTGTCTTATTATCTCTTCCGGTTTCATTCTAACTGTTAAATATCTATTGCCTTCCATATTCATTTGTATATTATTATACTTCTTTTCCATTTTATTTTATTTTCAATTTTTTTGTTTATTATTATAATTATATATAATAATGAATATTCAAGAATGTAAATCTTATAAAAAAAAATACTCTAAATTCGGTATCGAATCACATTTTGAAACATTATTCACTTATGATGAACTCAATTATAAAATTTCTAATATTTCTTGTGATATCAAAAAACATAACAAAAATATACCACTCATCATCTCTCAAACTAATATTCTAACTAAAATTAATAATCCTAAATACTCTCTATCTAATTCTTCCATCCAAAATACTTTAGATCATTTCTGGTTTAGAGATTACGGCGGTTGGCTATTTGTCAGCATCAAAAATAATAAAATTGATAAATTATTCAGTCCTTATTAATGCTATCTAAATTAATCTAATCTAGAAAAATTATATACACCACCATAAACCAAAATATCACCGTTATCAATACCGACAGCAATAACAACTTCCAAAACTTAATCCTCTCCATTAATCTATTCTTATTTCTCTTCCTTATCATAACCAACATCACTGGACCAATCATAAACATTATACTTATTCCTATTAACATCTTAATCATCCATAAAATATCTCTAAATACTTTTTTAAACATATTCTTACATCTCTTTGAATATTTTGGACTCGTTCCTTGTTGCTTGTACACTTCCTCCGAAACTGGAACTATTACTGACAAATTCTTCGTGTTTAGTGGATTTTGAAACATCCTTTTTATTACTTATATAAATTATTCTTTTTTTCAATTTTTATTTGTTTATTTCCTTTTGTCATAAATAAATGATTTTTTGCGAGTAACGTCAAAAAACCATTTGTTTATTTCCTTTTGTCATAAATAAATGATTTTTTGCGAGTAACGTCAAAAAACCATTTGTTTATTTCCTTTTGTCATAAATAAATGATTTTTTGCGAGTAACGTCAAAAAACCATTTGTTTATTTCCTTTTGTCATAAATAAATGATTTTTTGCGAGTAACGTCAAAAAACCATTTGTGTATGACCTCGCTGAAGTTTTGGGTCATACACAAATGGTGATTTGGTTGTTGTGGTGTGTGTTGTCGGGTGGACGCCATATTCAGGTCTCTTTGAGTCATTTTCTACGGTAAACTCCCGTAGATGAGTGATGATTTGTCTGAATTTGGCGATATCCTAGACAATGACCGCTTTGGTTGAACCTTTGCGATCTCATCTTGTAGTTTAACGACCACTTCTAGTCGGAGCCGGTGCTGGCGCTGCCACTGGAACGGGGATTGCCGCTGCTGCCTGTGTTGCCACTGGCGCTGCCTGCTTCCCGCTCTTGGCTGGTGCC
>VFQS010000521.1_pt1 | contig 41915 bp, 56 predicted proteins | sample 3512361 | NCBI WGS metagenome assembly VFQS01 (sample SAMN10412375, study PRJNA504923) | tailings metagenome | isolation source: Relicate 1 Philex TSF3 active mining | place: Philippines
CACTCGCCCCAGCATTCCTCTGGTCAATCCGCATGTCGCCGTTGATGATGCGGTTGCGCATGCCGAACGCCTCGGAGCTGGCGAGGAACGTGGCGCGGCTGCTGCTCATGCCTGCCAGCGTGGTCAGCTCGGAATCAAGCGGTTGGCGTCCTGCAATGGCCGCATCCACCTGCGCCTGCGTGTACGTGTTCGCCACCTCGAACGTGCGGAAGGCATCGACCAGCACCTCATCGCCAGCAGCAGCGGCCACCGCCAGCACCACGCTCGTGCCGTTGCTCGCAGTGAAGTCATCGCCCGGTCGCAAGCGCACGCCGTTGACCGACACCAAGACATTGCCCACGGTGTAGCCCAGGGTCACGCCATTGGCATCCGAACCCGAGAACGTGGTCTGGCCTGCGGTGGCCACGTACTCGAACGTCACCAGGCTGGCCTGCTGCGCAGCCGAGGCTTCGAGCCACTGCGCACCATCCCACACCTTCATGCCGATCGGCGCGGTGGTGCGGTAGTACAGCGCACCCGTCACCAGGGCGTTGCCATCGTTGTCCACGGTCGGGTTCGAGGACTTTGGCCCCAGGTAGCGGTCATCGAAGTTATCGAGCGCCGATGCGGCAGCAGCCGCCGATGCGGCAGCACTCGATGCCGATCCTGCGGCATTGGTCTCGCTGGTCGAGGCCGCAGCCGCCGAGTTTGTGGCCGAGGTCGCGCTGGCGCTGGCGCTCGTCGCACTCGATGCAGCGTTCGTGGCCGATGTCGCGGCATTGGTCGCACTCGTCGAGGCCTCGCTCGCTTTGGTGGTGGCCGTGCTGGCACTGGTCGATGCCGAGCTGGCCGAGCTGCTGGCCGCACTGGCCGAGCTGCTCGCGCTCGTGGCACTGTTGCTGGCGCTGGTGGCCGAGTTCGCGGCATTGGTGGCTGAGGTGCCCGCAGCCGATGCGCTCGATGCGGCGGCGGTCTGAGAGCCTGCGGCAGCAGCGGCAGCGGTCGTGGCCTCGCCTGCTTTGTTCGTGGCCGTGGTGGCCGATCCTGCGGCAGCGGTGGCGCTTGCAGCGGCAGCGGTCGCGCTCGATGCGGCCTCAGTGGCCTTGTTCGTCGCGGTGGTGGCGCTATTGCCTGCGGTTGTGGCCGAGCCAGCAGCAGCCGTGGCCGAACCGGATGCAGCGCTGGCCGAGCTGGCCGCACCGCTGGCGCTGGTCGAGGCTTCGCTGGCCTTGGTGGTGGCGGTGGTGGCACTGCCTGCGGCGCTCGTGGCGCTTGCGGCAGCAGCCGATGCGCTTGTGGCGGCATTCGAGGCCGAGGTCACGGCTTCATCGCGGGCGTCGAACAGCTGCTCGGTGAACTGGTCGCCGGTCAGGCTGGAGGTGATCGGCACCTTGACGCCACGGCTGGCTTCCTGGGCGATCTGCTGCGCCATGATCGTCACGCGATCCAGGGCGTCATTGATGACCTTGGGGTAGAAGCCGCCGTTATTGGTGATGTCCACCGGCTGGAGGTTGGGCACGGCGCTGGTGATGACCAGCTTGAAGTTGGTGGCCAGGGCCGAGGTCAGCGTGACCGTGCCGCCAGGGTTGGAATTCTGGTTCGCGTTCAGGGTGACCGAGTAATCGGTGCCCGAGGTGAGCACGCTTTCCGTGCCGCTGGTGTTGGCCCGCACCACGTACACATCGCTCGCCTGGAAAACCTTGAAGGCGAACGGAAAGGCGGTGGTCGAGCCGTTGCCGGTGAATGGCCCGGCCTTGCGGGATTGGCTGGAGATCGTCATTGGTCGGGACCCTTTTGTGCGCTGGGTGGATGATCCTCAAACCGCCACCCGGTACGCGCACCAAGTCCCGACCCGACCCCTTATCGCTCCACCCCGAAGAGCAGCGCCGCCGGATTCTCGGTCTTGCCCTCGCTCAAACCCTGGATGCCGTCCAGCGTCCGGTTGATCTGACTGCTGGGCAGGTGCAAAAACACACCACCCACGTTGACCACCGAGCGGCGCAGCGCCGTGTCCAGCTCGCCCTGGCCGATCTGCTTGCCCAGCTTGTCCAGCTCCTGGAAAAAGCGCAGGCCCGCAGGTCCGCCATAAGCCATGTCGAACTGCTTGGTGCCCGTGGCGTACTGCACCGCCCCGGTGATCTCGCGCACCCCGACCATCAGGCCCATGAGGTAACTGATCTGCTCACCAGCCAACTTCTTGGCCAGCTTTTCAGGATCGTCGTCATCCTCGCCGCCAGGCGTGAGCGCCGATTTCATGAGCGAGGCGAGCACCGCAGGCACCGAGTAGAGCAGCAGGTAGTCCCAGGCCAGGTGCATCACCTCCAGGGGGCTGCGGAAGTTGGTCGCCTTGGTCCGCTCCACACCCAGGTTGTAGGCCGCGCTGAAGTAGCCATAGAACACGGTGAATAGCTTTTGCATCGGACCGCCGCGCTGGATGAGCGCCAGGTCTTTCACCTGGCCACCGGCCTGCGCATCGAGCACCGCCTGATCGGCCAGCTTCACCGCACGCTCTTCGGCCACTTCGCTGGCCAGATCGACATCGGCCTGCGCCAGCGCCTTCTGATACGCGCCCCACCAGGTCGGCACGTCGGCGATCAGCTGCAAGGACTGCATCGGCGTGAACATGAGCGCATCGAGCTTTTGGCGCACTTCGGTTTTGCCTTGCACCACCGACCGAATCTCGTTCAGCTCGCGCTGCTGGGTGCGTGCCCGGTTGCGCATGAACTCGGATTTTTCGTGCACCTGATTGACCAGGCCCACGGGCGACCTGGCCCACTCGGCAGCACCCATGGCCACCCACTTCGGCCCCACCCGCACCATCGACTGCGTGAGGCCCAACGGCTGGAGCATGGCGTTCATGAGGTTCAAGCCCAGGCCAGCCACCGCCGCACCGGTGCGCAGGGGCGTCATCACCTTCGACAGGGCATCGGCATTGGGCGCATCACCAGCCGCGATGTCGCGGATGGCGGTCTTGAACTGGTGCACCACATCAGCGCCGTAAGCTGAGCGGATGGACTCATCGACCGACTCGTTCTTGATAATGCGGTTGGCATCGATCACCCATTCGTGCCACGCCAGATCATGGATTACATCGTTCACGCCACGGAACAGCGCATCCCATGTGAGCACCAGCGGGCGACCGGTGACCGCATCAGCGCGGCTCTTGATGAAGGATCGGCGTGTGGTTGCGGCCACGAATGCGCCCTTCATCATTTGCTTTGCAGCCTCGGCATCGGCGAACTGCTCAGCGCGGCCAGACTCACGTGGGTCGTACACGATCGGGTAATAGCCCCCGCGCAGCTTGACCTCCTGGCCGTCCTTGGTCTGCACACTCAACGGGCGAGGCTCCACCCAGATGGGTTCCTTGCCTATCACCCGGCGCTCTTTGGCTGCAATCTGCGGGCGGTAGGACTCGAAGAAGTCCCACACCTGCTGCACGAACTGCCAGTCGGCGGCGGTGAGGTTGCGCATCACGGGCAGCACCTGCTCCAGCGTCCAGCCCTTGCCATCCAGCAGGCGCTGGGTGTTGCCCTCGTTGCCGAGGTTAAGCGCAATGGCCAGCTGCTCGCTGCGGTTCAGCGACATCCCCAGCGAGGCGAAGAACTGACCCTTGCCGCCCATGCGGCCCTGCGCCAGCACGGGCTTGGCCATCTCGGCCAGGCGGGCAGTGGCCTCGGCTCGCATGGTCGCCTCTTTGTCACCGGCTGCGTTCATCGACTGGATGAAGTAGGTCCACATCGGCCCGGCATCCTGGAAGCCGTCTAACTCACGGGCCAGGCTGGCCACCTTGCGATGGCTGGCCACGAAGCCTTTGAACAGGTTGATCGCCTTGTTGCCCAGCGTGTCGCGCGTGCGGTTGTTCACCTCGCGGCCCTGGGCGTTTTCTTCGACGGATCGGGTGATCTCGCCCACCACATCGGCAAAGCGTCGATTGTCCGCAGCCGTGAGCAGGGTCTCCTTCAGGCGCCCCAGGTGCTCGATCTGCTTGACGGAATCAACAAGGCCCCGGAACTCCTCGATCGTCATGTCCTTGTAGGACTGGCGGAAGGCCTCGGCGGTGAGCTTTTCGGGCAGATCGACCTCAATGCCCAGCTCCTCCTGCTCGGCCATCCACTTGGCCAGTGACTTGCGCCGGTCGATGGACTTGAGCGACTGCCCCCGGCGCAGATCAAAGCGCTCCAGGATCGTGTCGATCTGGTCCAGGTAGTCCACATCGATGGCCTTGCGCGTGCCCTCGCGCTCGAACTTGCCCAGGTAGCGCAGGCCCTGCTCGACATCGGCCAGCGCATCGATGGCCGAGCGCGTGGCGTAGGTGTTGATGAGCTGGTTGCGCTTCTCGGCGGCAGCGGTGGCGGTGTCCCCGGACTTCACGGCCTGCTCGGCGGCTTTGGCCGCACGCACCTCGGCGGCGGCGTACTGCGTGGGCTTGACGTTTCGCACCATCAGGCGCTCGATCATGGACTTGGCCAGCTCGCGGGCGGCGCTGGCCAGCACCTTGGGCTGGCCCGTGGCCTTGGCCAGAGCGTTCAGCTCTGCGGCCACAAACCGGGCGCGCGTGTCGTTGTGAATCGCCTGCTCGGCGGCTCGCTCGATCGCAGCGGGCGTGGCCAGATCGCCGTACTTCTCCAGCATCTTCTGGTCGGTGAGCTGGGTGATCGCCTCCTTGGGCGCCTCGGCCACGGCCAGCGTGCGCACCAGCTCATCGCCCGAGGTGAAGCCAAACGACTCGGCCACCAGGTCGGGATGAATGCCGTCCTTGGCCGTCATCTTCAGGTCCACCATGATCTGCACCGCCTGCTCGGGCAGGCCGATGTCTTTCAAGGCCGTCAGATCGAAGCGACCCGCGCCCAGGTTCTCCAGGTCGGCGCCCTCGCCTGGGCGCTGCTCGCCGCGCATGGCGTTGGCCCACTGGTATTCGACCGAGAACTGCGTGTCGCCCCGGTACTCGGACTGGAAACGCTCCTCGAAGTCGTGCGGCTCGAACTTGCCGTGCTCGTCCTTGGGCAGATAGCCCTGCTCGGCCAGCAGCTCCCCCATGGCGTCCAGGGACAGGCCATTCTCGCGGCGCAGCAGCGGCTTGCCGAACATCGGCTGCGGGCTGCGCTCCTTGACATCCCATCCCCACTGCGATTCGACCTCGGAGCGCTTCAGACCGCCCAGCTTGGCGATGGCCACGAAGAGCGAATCGACCGTGGCATCCACCGGCCCGCTCGTGGACTTGGGCGCCACCTCGGGGGCGACTGCGGCCTTGTCCTCGGCCCCGAGCTTGCCGGTCAGGAACTGCCAGGCGCGGTACACCGGCTGGCTCATCACCTCACGGCGGGCCTCGATCGTCATCTCGGCGCGGCGGGCCTCGGACTCGCGTTTCAGCCGTTTGATCTCGCGCCCCTTGGCCCGCTGCATCCACTGCATATCGCGCAGCGTGCGGGCTTGCAGCTCCTCCACGGCATCCTGGCTGGCCTGGGTGCCCAGGTCCTGGTAGGCGGCAAACTCCTCGGTGCTCATGCCCGCCTGCTCGGGCGCGGTGAAGAGCGGCATCATCGAGCGGCCTTGCTCGGCCAGCTGAATCTGCTCGGTCGTGGCCAGCATGCGGTCCATGACCCCGCGAACCTCGTCGGTCAGCTCCACGTTCAGGGACTTCAGATCGCGGTACACGCGCATCAGCCAGGCGCGGAAGCGCTGGAACAGGCCTTGCAGCTCGATGCTGGGCGCCTTGCCCTCGAAGAGATACGCCTCGAAGCCTCGGGCGAACTGCTCGTGGTAACTGCGCTTTTGCTCCATGGGCAGCGAGTACCACTCTTCGATCGAACCCACGCCGAACCAGCGCAGCAGCTCGCTCGTGTCATTCAGCAGCTGGCGCTGGGCCTCGTTGTTGGTGTCCTCGCCGAACATCGCGGCCTCGCCCGCCACCCGGCTTGCGAGGTCGAACTGCACCTCCAGGAAGAAGTGGCCCGACTCGTGCAGGAAGGTGGACAGGTCGGCGCCCTTGAGCAGCGTGATGATGCTGGGCACCTGGGTGATGTCTTGCCCGAATGCGATCTGGCCACGGTTGCCCTGGAAGAACAGGTTATCGAATTCGCCGATCTTGGCCGCGCGGTCGGTCTCGTCGCCCTTCTTGTAGAACTTCACATCCTTCACGCCCCGCGCTGCCAGTGCATCGAGCACGCGCTGGTCCACGCCCTCGGGCACCACGGCCCCCTTGAACTCGGCCAGGTCCACCTCGCGCAGAATCTTGGCCTCGAAGTATTCCGTGGGCAGGTTGCGCAGGCGCTCCAGGAACTCCACCGCCGCCTGCTTGGTGTCGTCCGACAGCTCGATGTCTTTCTCGTAGGTCTGAGCGGCCCGCAGCAGTCCCATCTTGGGCGCATCTTCGAGCATGCCGATGGTCTGGTCCAGACTGAACCCCAGGTCGCTGGCCAGCGCCATCAGGTCGCGGTCGATCTCGTCCTTGACCTTCTCGAACGTGGCCTTGTCAACCAGTCGGCCCTTTTCCTTCTTGATCTGGGCGATACTCTTGAACTGCGGGGTGAACTTGGCCCGCAGCGATCCCACGCCGTAGTTAAAGCCCTCGCCGCCGCGCAGCTCCTTCTTCAGAATCTTGACCACGTTCTCCAGCGTGTGGCCGATGTACCGGCGATTGCCGCTGTACGTGAAGCCCTGGAAGATTTTTTCCTCGGGGTTCAGCGAAGCCAGCATGTCCTGCGCAAAGACCTTGTAATCGCTGGACAGCTCGGCCTCCTCGATCTGGTTGCGCATGGCCGTATCGGTGCGGTACGAATCCGGCGGGGCACCGTTGGCGAACTCCTGGCTCTTTTGGATGAAACCGGCATAGCCGCGAGCCGTGCGTGTGCGAGCGCCCAGGTTCTCGGGGTCGCGCATTTCGGCGATCAGATCGGCATAGCGCTCGGCCAGGCCCGCCTCGGTGTAGTCCTGGATCGAAGCATTGATCGAGAGCTGCACGAACTTCTCATCGAACTCCAGGCCGCTGGTCTTGCCGTTCAGGTATTCCCCAAAGCCCTGCGAGCGCATGCGATCGATGCGGCTCTGCTCGGCATCGGTCATCACTTGGCGGACCACCTTCGGCTCGATGCCACGCTGGCGCAGGAACTCGGCACGCACGGCGCCGTTGTCTTGCAGCTCGCGCACGCCATTGCGTTGCACCTCATCGGCATCGATCCGCCTGGCGCCGACCAGCTCGCGCACCTGCGCCAGCCGCTCGTTCAGCTTGTTGATCGCAGCGGGTTTGACCATGTAGCTCACGCTCGGGTAGCGCGGCGAGTAGATGTCGGCACCGAACACCTTGGTGGCAGCGTACCCCTTGGGGTCGGCCATCTTCTCGTCACCGATCAGCGTGATCTCACCAAAGCCTTCCAGCGGCGTGTCCTTGCGCGTGATGGCCAGCGAGGGCACCGGGATGCCGCCAATCTTGGCCGCATGCAGCAGGTTGTCCGCGCTCAGGTTGTGCGTGACCATCAGATCGCGCTCGGCGGTCTTGCCCTGGTTGAAGATGTTGGGGTCGGTCGAGCTGAACGTGCCGGTGTTGTCCACGCTCTTGATCTGGGTCGGCTCGAAGATCACATAGTCATCATCGAGCTGGATGCCGTCATAGCCCTGCTGGATCAGCTCATCGATGCTGAACTTCTCGTACTGGTCCCAGCCCGCCAGGTTCTTGGCCGACAGGTACACGGGCATGATCTCGCCCGCCGCAGCGGCACCCGCCTCGCCTTTTTCCAGCTTGGACTTGTCCGAGGTGAACCAGAACACACCGTCCATGGTCTTGTTGCCGTCGAACTTCTCGAAGGCCTTGGCCGTGCCGTGGTACACCACCAGCGGCTTACCCTGGGCGTCCTTGACCTGCGACTCACCGAACCAGGTCTTGAACTCGGGCGTGTCGGTCTTGAGCTGGCCCGCCTGGTCGTACTGCGCAGCCGCCCCCTGCACACCCTCGGCCTGCACCTTGAGCGGGTAGCGCCCGACCAGCTGCTGCGGGGTCATGCCCGCCTTGGCAGCGGTCACGGCGTAGAAGTTCGCCAGCATGTTGGCATAGGCCGTGTTCACATCGGGCGTAAATCGGTTGGCCTGCGCCAGCTGCTCGGCAAACCCGGCACGCACCTGGTCGATCTCGCTCTTGAAAGCCGCATCGCCCTCGCGCTCGGCCATGGCTTTCTCGACCGAGGCCTGCAAGTCGCCGAGCTGGCTTTGCATAAACACCTGCGCCTCGGCCCGGCTCATGCCCAGGGGGTCGGTTTTCAGGTGATCGATGAGGCCCTGGGCGTACTCGGTCGTGGCGATCTGCGCGGCGTACTCCTCGATCGGAATGCGCACGCTGCCACCGCTGGCCAGGGCATCGCCCAGCTGCTCACGCACCGAGGCGGGCAGCTGCTCGGGCTGCAAGCCTGCGCTTTGTGCGGCCTGCGCAAAGGTCTTGGCATCGATGTAGACCTCCTGCACCGGGCCGTCCTGCGCGGCCTGGCGCACGAACTCCTGGAATGTGGCCGGGTCACGCTGGGCCAACTTGCTGGCCTGCGCGAGCTGCGTCAGCTCGGTGATCGCCTGGGCGTCCTGCTCGGCCACCTTGGCCTGGGCACCCCGCACCCGGATGTGCAGCGCCCCCTCGACGATCGTGCGCACGATGCCGCCCACGGCAGCACCCACACCACCCTCTTCCAACGACTGGCCGATGTCGATCTCGGCGTCCCGATTGGTGAGCGCCTTGCGCAGCGTGTCCTGGAGCACGTTCTCGGTGAACTCCTGGCCCCCTTCGGCTGCGGTGGCGATCCCGATGCGGGTCATGGCGGCGAGGATTTGGTTCTTGACCGGCACGGCCAATGGGCCGAGCAGTCGGTCCAGCGCCCAGCGCTCGGTGACCCCGGTGACCACGGCACCGCCCAGCGTGGCCAGGTCTTTCATGCCCTGGCTGGCGGGGTCTTTGTCCACCTTCTCGCCCATGACATCGGCGCCCTGGGCGTACATGCTGGCGCCGCGATCCAGCGGGAACATGGCCAACTGGCCCGCGACCTGGCCCAGACCCGCCGCCACCTTATCGCCGAACGTCTGCTGGGCCTGCGGGATCATCAGCTCCTTGCGGGCGTAGTCCTTGATCGTGCCACCCAGCTCGCGCCAGCCGTCCCCGATCATGGGACCGGCGATCGACTCAGGCGTGGGCGCCTGCGGGGTCAAGCCCATCGGCCCGGCCTTCGGTGTAGGCAGCAGCATCGAGGCCAGGCCTTGCAGCAGGTTGCGCTGCACGATGTCCAGGATGCGGCCCGTGCCGCTCACGGCCATGCCCACGCCTTCAGTGGCACCACCGCCGAATTGGCGGAGTTTGCGCTCCACCTCGCCCAGGTTGGCCACATCGTCGTGGGCCATGGCGGCGTACTTCGGCGAACCCAGGAACTGCACCACGGCGGGGTTATCGTCCAGCATCTTGTCGATGTCGGACAGGTAGGCGCTGCGCTCGACCTCGGGCAGGTTGCGGCTCACCACCTCGGTGGGCAGGCCCGTGCGGCGTCCGAGCTTTTCGGCGCGAGCGGCCATCTCGGGGCTTTGCAGCAGCGCGTTGTACAGGCTCGACTTGGCCTGCACCTTTTGCGCCCGCACCACCTCGCCCGCCGCTTGGTCGATCGGATCGGTGGACAGTGAACCGGCCACCTTGGCCGCAGCGGTGTCGAAGTCGTCGGGTAGTTTCATTGCGGTGTGTAGATCAGTTTGAGCGTGTCCTCGACCTGGCTGGCGGTCGGGTTCTTGATGCCCTGGCGTTGCAGCGCGGCGGTGGCCTTGCGCTTTTGGTCATCGCTCCAGGTGGGCGTGAAGGGCTTGCCCTGGGCCTGCGCCTTGAAGGCTCGCGTGGAGCTGGTACCGAACCAGCTGCCCGGCACCGTGCCCTCCAGGACCAGGCGATCGAGCACCTTCTGGGTCTCGTCCTGGTTGGGCATGCGGCCCAGGCGCTGGGTCTCGGCCAAGAGGGCGCGATCGGCCTCCTGGTGGAACATCCCCAGCTCCTTGTCTTTCAGGCCCAGCGTCTTGGCCGTGGTGTCCTTTTGCTGGGTGACGGTGGCGATCCGTGCGCCCTCCTCGCCCTTCATGGCCTTGCCTTGCAGATCAGCGAAGTGCTTGCGATCGGCGGGCGAGAGCTTGTCGAAGTAGCGGCGCAGGTCCTCCTTGGCGAAATTCGCATCGGTGGCCGCTGCGATCGTGAGCGCGTAGTACACGGTCGGATCGGTCTTGATCTCGCGCCCCTCGGCTTCGGCGCGGGCCGTGTTGCGCAGCGTCACCAGGTCCTTGCCATCCATGCCCGCCAGCACGCTGGGCGGCACCTTGGCCAGGCTCCCGGTGCTCGCGTAAATCTTCCACGCCTCATCGCGGGCCGTGCCCTGCTTGCGCTCACGGATGGCCACCTGCTCGCCGTCCAGGGTTTTTAAGCGCGTCACGATCGCATCCTCGTCCTTGCCGGTGTATTTTTCGCGGGCCTCGGAGAGTGCGGCGCTGATGTCGCCCTTGTGCTTGCTCCACAGCTCACCGGCTGCACCCTGGGTGCGCTCCTCGAAGGCGCCCGTGTCCACGGCGCGGGTGAGCTGGATGCGGGCTTGCGGGGTCAGCTCGGCATTGGCTTGCTTCAGGTACTCCTTGGCATAGCCCACGTTGCCCGAGTCCACGGCTGCGGTGATGACCGCGGCATGACCGGGCGAGAGCGCCTCGACGATCGCGCCCTCGATGGCCTTGCCCGCCAGGCCCATGCGGGTGCCCTTGTTGTAGACCGCCGAGCGGATCGCGTCACTTGCCTGCTTGATTGCAGCGGTGTCACCCCAGGCCAGGGCCATTTGCTCCTGGCCAGTCTTGATGGTGCCATCGTCCACGCTGCCCTGGTACTCGCCGTATTCCTTGGCGATGTGCTGGTTCAGGCTCGCCTGGAACTGCACCATGAGCTGCCCAGCCTGCTGCTTGAAGCGCACGCGCTGCGCATCGTTGCCCAGGTTCTTCTCGATCCCATCGAGCTGGGTTTGCAGCTTCTCGCTGAACTCCTGGTCCAGGGGCTTGTCGCCGGGGCGCTTCAGGGCATTCTCGCCCTTCAGGTTCGTGAACCCGGTCTGCGGGTTGAAGGTCAGCTCCAGGCGGGCCTTGGCCGCTTGGTTCAGCGCATCGTTCACGCGCACCTGGTTGGCCTGCTCGAACTCGTCCTGCACGATCTTGGCCACACCGGCCCCGGCCTGGGTCATGCCCTGGCCAAACTGTTGGAGCTGGCGACCCGGCAGCGTGGCCTGGCCCTCGGAGAACGGTGCATCGAAGCGAGCGCCCGGTGGGCGCAGCATGACGTTTGGCAGATTGGTCTGCTCGACCTGGAAACTGTCGTAGGTTGGGACGCGAGGCATGTTCAGTCCGCTTTCATTTCTTGCGTAAGCTCCAGCCTTCGGCCTTGGCGATGTTGTAGACCGACCCAGAGACCGATCCCGCACTGCCCAGCAGCGAGGTCACGGCGGACCCCATGGGCGAAATCGCGCTGGCGCTGGCCGAGGCGAAGGCGCTACCGGCCTGGTAGTTCACGCCCTGGGTGCGAGCGCCCATGGCGGCAAATTTCTGATTGGTCTCTTGGACCTTGTACCCAAAGGCAGCGCGGGCGGCGTTCGCACGAATCTCGCCCGCATCCACTTCGGTCATGTAGTCGGTGGTGGCCAGCACCTTGGCGGCAGACCCCACGCCCAGATCGACGCCCGAGGCGGCAAGGCTCGCCCGCTGGCGGCTTTTCAGCTGCCCGGACTTCAGGCGCAGGTTCTGCTCCTCACGCTGCCCGGCGGCGATCGCCATCTTGCCCTGGGTGTCGCTGATCGATGCGTTCAATTCCAGCAGCGAGGCGTCCGACTCGGCCATCGCAGCGTTCAGCGTGCCGATCGCCGCCTGGTAGCGCATTTGCGACTGCTGACCCTTGGCCGACGAGTACGCGCCGATGGCCGATGAGGCCATGCCCGCACCCATCATCACCACAGAAGAAACAGCCATTGCAACCCCTTGATTTACTGGCGTCGAAGGTAAGGCAGGTGCGAGCGGCTACGCGCACCCGCCAGGCGATCAGGAACCGACCGCCACCTCCAGCGACATGGACACGATGGTGAGCGGCAGCGGATCGGACTGGCGCACGTACACGCTGCCCGAATCGGCCCAGGTCGGCGTGACCATGACCTGGATTTCCTCGGACTTCAGCGCCGGGGGCGAGCCGTAGGGTTCGGTCGTGCGCTGCTTGGCCTCCACCAGCTCGTTGGCGTTCGGCCCCACGAAGATGCCGCTGGATCGGTACACGCGCAGCCACACCTGGTTCACGTTCTTCACCCGGCCCTGGCCATAGCCCTCGGCCTCGAAGGCAAGCGGCAGGCTTTGCAGGTCGGCGGTGATCGGCAGGCCCACATGGACCTTGCTCGCTTCCACATCGAGCGAGATCGCGCCACCCGTGACCACACGCTGGGGATGCACAGCGCCATCGGCCAGGATGTTCACGGTCTTGCCTTCCAGGTGCCCAAGCCCCGAGAGGGTCGTGACCGGCGTGCCCGAGTAGGTCAGGCCCGAGTCCACAAAAAACGCATCGGCAGCGGCGATGAACTGGCGGCTGGCCATGCGCTCGACGTAGCGCTTGGTGGCCCCGCCGATCGTGCGCTTGACCACCACATAGAGCACATCCTCGCTGCCCTCGGAGACCACGGTGCACGACTCGAAAAGGCCCTCGGTGTCGTGCTGGTGCCAGCTGCCCACGTTGTGCTCGGGCACATAGGTCAGGCCCAGGAGCTTGCCGCTACTGGACACCATCCAGATGATCTGCTGCGGGGCCTTGGCAAAGGCCATGTCCTGGATGTCCAGGTTATCGAAGAGGTGCGGCGCCCGCACCGAGAGGTCGCCCGTCATGTAGCCCCCGGACTGCACCGAGTAGCCCAGCTCGCGCACATGCCCGCCCCGCGCGGCGGCAAAAATCAGGTTGTTGTTCACGATCACGGGCTGCACGTTGTTCGCCCCGATGTAGCTTTGCGGCTTGACCGAGAGCGAGGTGGGCGTGATCGCGTCCGTGTTCACCGAGGTCACGCGCCACTCGGCGGAGCTGGTCAGCAGCACCAGCTCCTGCAAGGGCACGATGTGGCGGATGGTGTTCGCCTCGCGTGCGGCCACCCGAAACTGGATCGAGTCATCGTCGCGCGTGGGGATCGAGTAGTTCAGGTTCGATTCAGTCCCCGAGCGCGTCATCCACAGGGTCTGCGGGGCGTTCAGCGTGCCACCAAAGCAGCGGCGCTGCTCGAAGTAGGACACCGCTGCCGGGTAGTTGCCTGCGCCCAGGAACGGGTCATTGATCTCGGGCGGGGTGATCGACACATCGGCGGCGATGTTCTCGTCGCGGAAACTCGTGCCCTGGGTCTGGCCGATGTAGCCGTACAGGCCGTTACTGAGCTTATAGACGTAATACCGGGTCGCCCCCGAGGCGGCGGTCCAGGCGATCGTGTTGTACGCGCCATCGTCGAAGAGGTTGTTCGAGCAGGTGGCCACCGCCGAGTAGGTGGACTCGTCCAGGCCGTTGGGGCCGACCGAACTCACCACATAGGTCTGGGTGGTCGGGGTGCCCGGTGTGCTGCCCGCAGTGGCCGTGGCCGTGACGCTGGTGGGCGGCGAGAGCTTGCTGGCAAAGGTGATGGTGGAGAGCTGCCAGTTGGTCGCGCCCAGGCGGCGCAGCTCGCGCGGGATGTAGTTCGGATGCGTGAGCGTGAGCACATCGGCGGACTGCACGAAATGGATGTCGAAGAGATCGGCCTCCACGAAGGGCGTGGCCACCTCGTAGGGCGAGCCGCCACTCATGAGCGTGGCGCCATTGGTGTGGAAACGCACGTACTGGTGGCCAAACTCCAGCACCATGGTCTGGGTGGTGGAGTAGGAGAACGGGACCAGGCGGGTCTTGCGGGCCGAGTCCTTGACCTCGCGCACAAAGCCAAAGCCTGCGCGGTTGTGCGCAGGGCCATGGGGGAGCGTCACGAAGTTCAGGCACTTGGCCAGGCCCGTCTGGTACTTGGCATCGTCGATGCGCCCGTAGAACTCGGGCGTGACCTCGCCACCGGCAAAGGATCGGGTGAAGGTGCGCACATTGGCCATGGTGGTCCCCTTCAGCGGCCAGCCATCCAGGGCACGGCCTGGGCGACTTGAACCTTGCGCTGGCGCATGTCGGCGTCCACCGCTTTACCGAGCCAGGCGCTGGCCATGGCTTCGCAGCGCTTGGATTCGGCGCGGCCCGCCTCGCCCTTGATGACCGGACCGGCCAGCATCGCGGCCAGCTTCCAGGTGAGCGTGGTCACGAAGAGCGGGGTGAACTTGGTGGTGTCGGTCACGAAAGCCACATAGCGGGTCATCGCATCGACCTGGTTGGTGAGGATCACCTCATCGCCCGCATCGTTGGTCTCGCACACGAATTCCACGGGCGTGTACTGGCCGATGCCGGTGTTGGCGAGGTTGCTCTGCGAGTACGGCGCGGGGATCGAGATGGCTTGATCGTGCGCGGCGTTCTTATCGAGCACAGCGATCACGCGCAGGCAGTCGGCGGGTTGCAGGTAGGTGTAGGCCCACTGGTTCCACAGGTTATCGACCTGCGCCAGCAGTGCCCGCTTGGTGGCGAAATTCCAGTCGTGCAGCTCCAGCAGCGCATCGCGGGCGATCGGGTAGAACCGGGCGCAGTGCTCGGCCTGGGCGCTGCCCTCGGGCGGTTCGAGGGATGCCACGGTGGCGTTATCGCCCAGGTGGCCCAGGGACAGGTTACAAATATCGACTTCAGACGCCATAGCGCACCCCTTGATTCAATGAAAAAGGGGGCTGAACGCTTGCACGCACAGCCCCCACTTGGTAGCGGACCGGAAAGCGTCAGGCTGCGCCTGCTTCGCCTTCAGGCTGCTCGGCCATGGCTTTCTTGCCCTTGCCCTTTTTCTCGCCTTCGGCCTTCTCGGCACCGGGTTCGGATTCAGGGATCAGCTCCAAGGCCTTGCCGGGAGTGCCTTCGTACTCGACCACATCACCCACTTCGCGGATGGTGTTGCCGATGTAGGACTTGGCCAGAACGCGATACTTAGGCATGGCGTACTCCTATCAGACCACCGAGAAGCCAGAGGCGTAGGCCTTCTGACCGTCCTGGATGGACTCGACCACATCGGCGGTCACGGTACCAGCAGTGTTGGTGCCGACCACCACGTAGCGGGCGCCGACATAGCGCTTGCCGGTGGAGCCGATCTGCGGGTTCATCTTTACGGCCACGCGCTTGCCAGCGGTCAAGCCAGCGGTGGCGATGGCGCCAGAGCTGCCGATGACCACGGGGCTGGACAGGTCAGCCGAGTCGGAGGTGATGACCTGGAATTCGGTCGAGGTGCCACCCGCGAAAGCAGTGCCCACGGTGAAGTGACCGTAGAGCGTTTTGCCTTCGCCGATGTCCATGGCGCGGCCCAGGTCGATCGTGTTGGTGGAGACTGCCGTGGTGGTGACGGCTTGCGCATCGGAAACGCGCAGGAGTGCATCGGTAATCATTTGAGAGGTTCCTTTCTGATTCGGTTTGCGTTGCAGCCAGGGGCGCTAGGCCCCCGGCTCCGTCACTTAGACCACTCGGGCCTCGGTGTTCAGGAGAGCATCGACCTGGCGCAGCGGGACGCCCAGGAACGACAACCAGGAGTCCGGCTGACCGAACTGCGTGAGGCCTTCGTTGACCTTGACCACGGCCTGGCTCTTGTCCAGGGCGGCGATGGCCAGGCCACCGTGCACCGTGCGGTTCATGTAGAAGGCCGGGCGACCCATCTTCATGTTCGGCACGCGATACAGGGCGCGGGCCATCAACTTGATGATGTTGGTGGCGGCGGTGGCGGCTTGCGTGCCGGTCTGGGCCATCAGGTCGGACACATCGATGTTGGCGATGCGCACGACATAGCGCCAGTCCTTGACCACCAGGCCGTTCTTCCACTGGTACTGCGTGGCCAGCGCCTGCATGCGGGTGCCGTCAGCGTTGTAGACGGTCTGCTCGCCCAGGTCGTTGTGCATGAGACCGGCCTTCGAACCCTTGGGGAAGGTGCAGAACACGGTGTTATCACCCCACACCACCAGGTAGATCGAGGTGTTGTCGGAACCCGAGCCACCGGCATCGATGATGTTGGCAGCGTTGCCAGCACCCGAGATGGCGCCGTAGCGGGTGGCCAAGCCCAGGAACTGTTTGGCGTCCGTGGCGGGGTTGCCATAGAACATGGTCTGGGCTTGGGTCTGGTTCATGGCTTCCAGGAAAGCCTGATCTTCAGACAGACGGAACTGGCCGGTGTTGCCGTTCAGCTCAGCCAGGTCCTTGTCCACTTCGCTGCGGGCTTCCAGGATGCCGCAAGCCTCGTCCACCTGGGCGGTGGTCGATTTGCTGTTCGGGATACCCTGGTTCAGCGCACGCCAGTAGACGGCGGGCAGGCCGGTGCGGATCACCTCGCGGTGGCCCGTGGGCAGGTTGCCTTCCTTGAACAGACAGTCCGTCAGGATTTCGTTGGTCTGCGACAGAAGTTCGGCGACGACCGGGACACGGCCATCGGGATCGACACGCTTGGACCAATCGGCCAAGGTGAGCGCGGTGTTGGACAGAGTTGCCATTTTCAAAAGCTCCTATTTAGCGTTGCTGATTCGGATAGAGGGCGTTGGCTGCATCCTTGGCCCCCTTGGGACTGCCGCTCCCAGCGGGAACGAACTTGTCCTCACTGATTGCTTGACCTGCCCGGAACATCAAACGGATCATCTCCGGGTGATTTCCCAGACCGGACTCGTTCAGCAGCGTGCGCAGCTCGGGCGAGCCAAAGGTGTCGAGGGCCTTCTTCGCCACCGCCAGGTTCTCCGAGAGCTTGTCGCCCCCGAACTCCTTGTCGGTCTGCGCGGCCTCGACCCATTGGGCTTTCGCCTGGGTCAGGGCTTCGGCATGACGGCCCGCGATCACGGGACCCATCTTGTCGAGCACCTTCTGCGCAGCGTCCTGGGTCAGGTTCAGCTCCTTGGCGACTTCCGAGAAAGCTGCGGTCCCTTTGTCATCCAGCTGGACGCCATCGGGCAGCTTGAACTCGTACTTCTCAGGCGCCCCTTGGGGCTTGGCCTGATCGCCTGCGGGGTTCTCGCCTTCGCCACTTTTGGCGGCGTTGGCGGTTTGACCTTCGGCAGCTTGCTGCTGGGTTGCTGCGCTCGCAGCGGCTGCGGCATCACCTGCGGCTTGCGCAGCAGGGGCGGCAGCTGCGGCTGGCGCAGCTTGCGATGTGGCACCTTCAGTGGTCGTTGCGGCGTCCGTCATCAGCGATTCGGTTGTCATTGGTTTGTTCCTTCATCATCACGGGATACAGCTCAGGGCAGTGCGCGTGAATCTGTGCCAAGGTCCTCAGTCCTTCGTTGCGGTTGCCTTCAGCAAAAGCCATGGCCATGCTGTTGGTGTTGAACGAAAGCCGAAACACACCGGCCCGATCCAGAAGGCGCCACACGATGCGGCGCCCCCGCTTGCTGCCCATGAGCCACTTGAAGTCATCGGCCTCGTTGATCCGAGCGAGCTGGTCGCGCTTTGCAGCGTCCTCCTTGGCTTGCTCCTGACCACGCAGGTCGAAGGGATCGAATGAACTCATGGCCGCACTCTATTCAGCAGGGTCTGCGGTACGCGCACCACTCACTGGCCATAGAGCGCATCGGCTGCACTGCTGGCGCTGGCCACCGGCCCCAGCTCCAGGTCGGTGATCTGGATGTCCACCGAGCGGTGGCTCTGCTCACCCTCATAGGCGTGCGCACTGGTGCCCTTCACGACCGCCTTGGCCATCACCATCACCTCGGTGCCCACGGCAGGCATCTCGGTCAGGCCGAGCTTTTGGAGCGCATCGTCATCCAGGTGCAGGCACAGGCCATACGGATAGCTCGGGGCGTCCGAGGCCGTGACCTCGTTGTATTCCTTGCGCTCGCTGGCGCTCATCTTCATGCTGACCATGGCCATCGTCGGCTCCTTACTGGTTGTAACCACTGAACATGCTCATCACGTTGGTGAGCGCGGAATCCTCGCCGGTCTTGGCTGCGGCCAGGTCTCGGGCGGTGGCAGCGGCCTGCGCGTTTTGCGCCTGCTGCTGGGCCTGGGCTGCGGCCTGAGCACGCTGGCCACGGATGAGCGCCACGCGCTCGTTGGACACGATCAGCTCGGGGTCGATGCCCAGCATGTCCGAGTAGGCATCGGCCCACTTGTCGGAATCGAACTTGTCCAGCACCTCGGGCTTGAAGTTGGCCACCGCGCCCAGGTTGCCCACGAAGCGGTCGATGCCGTTGGTGGCCACCGCACGCTGGGCCTGCGCCAGCATGGACACGTATTGCACGTTCAGGTCCACGCCTTGCAGCTCCTCGGGCGGCGGAGGTACCAGACCGGCCTCGATCATGCGGCTGAAGGTGATCTCGATCAGCGGGTCCAGCAGCTCGTTGTGCAGGCGCTCAAGCACCGGCCCCAGCATGAGCAGCTTCTCCTCATGGCGCTCAGCCACCTCGGTGGCGGTCATGTTGGTGCGCGTGGAGTTGGCCAGCATCAGGAAGAGGTCGGTGTAGAACGACGAATTGATGCGGCCCCGCACGTCCTGGATGTCGGCGAGCAGGTGGTTCAGCTCCAGGCGCACCTCGAACATGGTCTTGATGCCGCCCGTGGGGTTGGCCATGTCCACGTAGGTGGTGCCACCGGGCAGCATGTCCACCTCGCGGTTTTTCATCGAGGACGGCGCTTGCAGGGGCGGCTTGGTCATGTAGTCGATCGCCTGGGCCTTGCGCAGCTGCTGGTGTTGCAGCTGCTTGATGTCGCCCAGCGCCTCCATGCCAGGGCTTGAGCCATAGATGTCGCCACCCGTGACCGACCAGCGCGGCACTAGGCCCCGGAACACCTTGAACCCGGACTCGCGCAGGTACTGGCCCTGGTCCGATCCCAGCTCGAAGTACACCGACTTGAACGGCATATTGCGGGCGTCCTTCATGCGCGGATCACGGTCCACGCGCGGCTCGATCGCATGCACGAGCGTCACCCAGGTGTCGAGCGAGCCACGGTCGTGCAGGTTCTTCACGGTGTTCGAGACATTGGCGATGCCGAACTCGCCCACCAGCTCGCCCACGGTTTTCTGGAACTCGCGGTACAGCGTGGTCACACTGCCCCGGTAGTCGGTGGCGATGGCGAACTCGCCCGTGGTGAGCGAGTGGTGGCGGATCACATCGGTGAAGTCATCCATCAGCACCGCAGCCCCGGTGCCAAAGCCACCGATCTCCTCATACATCGAGTGCAGGGCGCGGTAGGTGTTCGAGCGCTGGAAGATGTCGAGCATCTGGCGCTGCACCGCCGAGAGCCACAGCTTCACGGGCGCGTAGTCCATGAGGTCGGGGTCGGCGGTGGCCAGGCGAAACCACGGGCGGGCAGGACTCGTGGCCCCGCCCATCAAGCCCGCGCCCAGCACGCGCAGCGCACGGGTGCCGGTGTTGTCGTAGATGTTGTTGTGGCGCCGCTCGCCCTTGTTGCGGTCGGTCACAAAGTACCGGCCCGAGCGCGGCAGCAGGTAATCGCTGATCTCCTTCCAGTGACTCATGTAGCTGGAGCGCTCGCTCTTGAGCGCACCCCAGCGCGAGTACAGGCGATCGCGTGGTGTCTTGGTCTCTGCCATGTCTTAGCCTCCCAGCAGCGTGGTCTTGCCCAGCGGCAGCGACCCGGAATTGATACCGGCCATGCCCGTGAGCAGCGTGCCCGACTGGCCCGAGGCGCCCATGCGCTCGTTCTTGGCGATGAACTCCTCGCTGGCGGGCTTCTTCTGATTGGCGCGGTTCTTCGCTTCTTCGGCCAGCTGCGCCTGGGCAGCGGCCTGCTCGCGCTGCTGCGCCATGGTTTGCTCGTACTGCTTTTGAGTCTCGGCAGACTGCGCGGCGAACTGGCTTTGCTGCTGCGTGAGCAGCGTGTCGAACTGCTGCTGCTGGGCGATCGCGGCAGCAGCGGACTGCTCGTTCTGGGTTTTCAGGGTGGCATCGAACTGCGCCTGCTGCTGGGTAAGCAGCGACTGGTTGTTCGTGGCCATCGCCTCCATTTGCTTGCGCTGCTCCTCGATCTGAGCCTGGAGCGCAGCGGTCTGGTCCTGAATGGCGCGGGCCTGGGTGTCGGCGGTTTTCTGCGCGGAAGCGGCGGCTTCGGCCTGAGCGTTCGATGCCTTCTTGGCTTGGTTCGCGCTGTATGCGGTAGACGCTACAACTGCGGTCACGACTGCGGCTACTCCCATCGTCAAATCTCCTTGGAATAAATGATGTCTTGCACGCCATAGCGCAGGCGCGGCATGATCTTGTCGAGGCTGGTGCCCTCTTTGGCATGCCAGAGCATGAGCCGGGCGCCTCGGGCTTTTGCGGCCCGCTCGGTCTCGCGGATCAATCGCAAGCCCAGCGTGCTCGGGCGCAGGTCCTCGCGCAGGAAGAGCACATCGTTGTTGCACACGCGCAGGTCGGCATAGTGGATGTGCGGCCCGATGAAGCTCACCGAGTAGCCCACGATCTCACCATCGGCGTCCAGCGCCCACAGGCACAAGAGACCGCCATGCTCATCGAGGTAGGCGTAGCGCTCGCGGTCGGGCTTGAGCACCATGACCTGCTTGTTCTTGGCCACCTCATCCCAATGCGCATGCAGCAGCTCGGCCATGCGATCGATGCGATCGGCGAGCGGCGCCTCGACGATGCGGATGCCTGCGGCAGGATTGGCCTGCACGCTGGACAGCTCACGGACTGCAAAGCCCGGTACCTGGGCGTCGAAAATGAGGTGGATGCGATCGGTGTCCGAGTCATTGCGCACCGAGTGCTCGCCGCGATGGTTGAACCACCACAGCTCACCGGGTTGCATGTGCACGGTCTGGTTGTCGCAGGTGAAAGAATTGCCCGGCGCCGAGGTCAGCACCAGGTGAAAGCGCGAGTACGCTTTCGCGTACCGGCCCGTGTCCTCGTGAGGGTCGATCGACCCGCCGGGTTTGAGTTTGACCACCAGCACCCGGCCCAGCGTGGTCGAGCCGATCTGCTGGAGCACGGGCGCCACCAGCGGGTAGACGGCCTGCGCCAGCTCGTGCATCGAGGGATAGTCCACCGCCCGCAGCTCGTTGAACACCGTGTCCAGCGTGATGTCGCGCGGACCGCGCAGCCAAATGCACTCGGTGTCGTGGTGGGGTGAGCCTGGCGCCTCCTGGCGCACCGTGATCTCATCCCACAGGCTCGGCTGCGCTGCCAGGGCGTCCAGTAACGCCCCGACCGGCAGGCCAGTCATCAGTCGGTGGAATTGGTGCATCGGGGCTGAGTCAGGAATTGAATCAGCTTGATGCTATGAGGCCCCCACAGCAGTACGCGCACCAAAGCGCCGTTGATTGCGTGACTGCGTGGATGCGTCCGCCCAGCGGCAGTTTCCTGGCTCGTAGTTGCCGTTCACATCGATGCGGTCGATCGAGGTTCCTGAAGGCCTCGGCCCCATGTCACGGTAGAACGCCTCGAAGCTGGTCCGCCACTCATCGCACACCGTGATGCCCCGCCCACCGTAGTGCTTCCATGCGTGGTTCTTGGGATTGGTGCAGCGCTGGGTGAGCATGTTCCAGCTGCGGTACTCGGGCGAGTTGCGCATGCCATGGGATTGGTTGCCGGTCTTGACCAGACAGCTGCACCCTTTGGTTGCGCCGATCTTCACGCTCGAAGCGTGGAAGTCCTTGATGGTCCCGCAGTCACAGCGGCAGACCCATCGGGTCTCTTTGCGGCCTTGCGTCTTGTCTGCTGGCCAAATCTCCAGGACCACAAGCCTGCCAAATCGCTGGCCTTCAAAGCCCACCAAAGCCCGCATATCAGCCCCTATTGATGATTTCATAGGGATCGTAGTTTTTGCTTTGAGCAGTACGCGCACCTAACTGCTGGCGAATCGTGCGCTTGCCCACCGGGTGCGCAAAGGTCAGCGCCAGCGCATCGGCCTTATCGGGCGATCGGCCCAGGGCGTCCTTGATGTCGTCCTTATCCGCAATCCTGAACTTATCGCCCTGGAAGGTGTAGGTGATGGCGCAAAGCTCCTCCTTAAGCTCCTCATCGTCGGGCAGCGCCCCGCCTTCTTTGACCCACTTGGCCAGCTCGAAGTACATCTCGGCCCGCTTGTTGAAGTAGCGCGGATCGTTGGGCTTGCCACTGAAATAGACCTCGATGCAGTCGCGGTTCGTCATGCGCAAGGCGTCCACCACGCCCACGCCATAGCCGCCGGTGGCGTCCACGAAGGTGGCATCCGGGTCGTGCTCGTCCATTTGGATGCCCACCTGGCCAGCCACCAGCATGGTGTCGGGGATGCGCATTTGTTTCAGGGGGTGCGCGATCTTGCCCTGGCGGCGGGCCAGCACCGAGCTGTCATCGCCCTGGCGGGCCACATCCAGGCCGAACACCACGGCGGCGAACTCGAACTGCTCCTGGCGGTAGACCCGCGCCATGGCCTCCTCGACCTCCTCGGGACCGATGAGCGCATTGCTTGAGGTGCGCGGGAACACCCCACGCACGCGCACGCGCACGAAGTCCGAATCCTCGCCGTAGTCGTCCACCCACTCCTGAATCTTCGCCTTGTTGGTGATCTTCACCGTGCGGCTGTCAATCTGGCGGGTGAGCCAGCGGTGTTTGAACTTGCCAAAGCACTCGCGAAAGCGCCCCGTGTTCTGGGTCGGGTTACCAAAGCAGCACCAGATGATCTCGGTGTCGGCGTCCGTGAGCGCACCCTCGGACACTTCCCATATCAGGTCATGGATGGCCGAGGCCTCATCGAACACCAGCAGGATGCGCTTGCCCTGGTTGTGCAGACCAGCGAAGGCTTCGGTGTTGCGCTCGCTCCAGGGCACCATGTCGATGCGCCAGGTTTTCTCATGGTCGGGGTCCTTGCTGAAGAGCGCGGTGGCCGTCAGCTCGAACCAGTGCCGGGTGATGCACAGCCGGTACCACTTGGCCACCTCGGCCCAGGTCTTGGTCTTCAGTTGATTCTCGGTGTTGGCGGTCACCACGCCCTTGGTGTCCTCGAAGGTCGAGATCGCCCACAGGATCACCCAGCTCACCAGGGCGGACTTGCCGATACCGTGGCCCGAGGCAATCGCAATCTGCACCGCCTCCATGGTGTCGATCTCACCGGCTTGCAGCTTCTCCCCGATTGAGCGCAGGGTGTCGCGCTGCCACTCGTCGGGACCATCGGCGAACTTGACCAGCTCGCCCTTGCCCCACTCAAAGGCGAACATCACGAACCCCAGCGGGTCATGGGTGAAGCCCGCGATGGCCTCGACCAGCTCAGCTTCGGCTTTTCGCGCGCTCACGGGCTTCCTTGATGCGATCGGCCAGGCGGTCGGTGACATCGACCTCGATCTTGTCCGTGAAGAGCTTCAAGTGCCTGCCCAGCAGCTCCAGGTTCTTGGACTTATCCGCCATCTTCACCTTCATGATGTCGGCATAGCCCAGGTCCTCGTTGCCACGGGTCACGATGTCGATCCCGGCCACGGCGGCGGCGGTGTTGTCATCCAGCTCATGCACCGGGCACGGGGTGCCGTCCGGCTTGAGCAGCTTCCTCGGGTCATAGAACGCGAGCTTGGCGATTTCCTTGAGCACCCGGTCGGCGGTGATGTCCAGGCGCTCGGCCCGCGCATCCATCACCACCTGAATTTCGGCCTTAATCCTAGTTTTACCTAGCAGCTCGGGGCCGATCTTGTCGGCGTTCTTGTGCGAATACCCGGCCCGGATCGCGGCCTGGGTCGCGTTCAGGTCGATCAGGTACTCGCGCACGAATGCGGCCTGCTTCGGGGTGAGCTTGGGGGGGGACTTCTGGGACTTCATGGCTTGGTAAATAATGTGTATCAGGCCCAGCGCTTCACGCGCACGGCCTTTGTTCTTTGGAAGGGTTCAGCATGCAGCGCATCGTTTTCATCCTCGCGGTCCTCCTGGCAGGCTGCGCCAGCACGCCCATGTCCGAGCAGGCTTCGCGCATCCAGGTGCACAGCCAATACAGCACGCTCCTGGCCAAGTGCCAGAACCTCGGCCCCTTGAAGGTGAGCGCCCAGGGCGCTGGCACCCTCGATGAGGGCATGAGCGCGGCCAGGATCAGGCTGCGCGAGGCAGCGGTGAGCCTGGGCGGGGACACGGCAGTGATCGTGGACAGCGAGACCATCATGCACAGCCTTTACAACCGCGAGCGGATCATTCACGGGGCAGCACTTCGCTGCTACTGACTTCGGGCACCTCGACACGGCGCCAGTCGGTCGGATGCTGGCCACGGCGGCGAAACTTCACCCACCCGGCGATGGTGGACTTGCTCACCTCGAACTTCTCGGCGAGCTGCTTGTAGCTCATCCCCTCGGCGTGCAGCTGGCGGGCCAGCTCGATCTCCGCATCGGTGTGCGTGGCGTGCTGGTGATCCTCGCCGATGCGAAGTCCACGTTCGTTCACTTTAACGATGCGAATGATGGCCATAGGTCTTAGTAATGCTGGGCCACGGCCTTCTTGAGCGCCCGGTACTGACCGCGCTCCGTGTCGGCTGCGACCACCTGCTGGGTCTTGTTGAACCCCACGGGCATGGCCACATGGGCCACCGTGGTGAGGTTCTTGGATCGGGCGATGTGCTGCGCCAGCTTGCGCACGGCTTTGGCTCGTTTCTGGTTCATGGGTTCTCTTTCTTGAAGTGATCGGGGTACAGGCGCCGGGCCAGCTCGGTGGCACGCTCCACGGCCTTGATCCGGGCCATCGGGTCGGCAGCGCTGGGCTGCACCTGGGCGGCTTTCTTCAGCGCTTCGGCTGCGGTGCTGGGCAGAGCGCCCTGGTGTTTGTTCTCGCTCATGATTTCCCCCAGGCTTTGCTGTGTTCGTCATACAGCTGCGCGGCATCGGTCACCACCTCGATCGGGGTCACCTCGATGATTCGCTGCGCGGCCATCATCCCGGCCATGAGCGAGCCACGATCGACCTCGGTGATCTGCTTGCGCTGGGCCAGGTCATCCAGGGCGTTCACGCTCGCCCGCAGGATTCGCATGTCCGGTTCGTCGCCGGTCCAGTTCAGGTGCATGCCGCATGCGCTGGCCACGAAAAACAGCACCGAGCCGTAGGCCAGCAGCTTGTCGCAGTCCTGGCCGGTCAAGGCGTGAATCTGGCCCATGACCGACTTGCTGCTCCAGCGCTGGCGCAGGATGGCCCGCTGGACCGGGTTCATGTGGGCGGGTTTCTGGTGCTTCATGCCTGGCCCCCTTCCACTTGACCGACCGACACATGGCAGGAATGGTGCAGCCGGGTTTCGTACTCGGACCCCTCGCGCTGGACAATGTGCCGTGTGCCACTGGGTGTGCCGATCTCGCGGCGCACAAAGGTGTAGCGCTCGCCGGTACGCAGCAGCGTGAACTGCTGGCCAGGCTGGAGCTGGCGCAGGAATTTCCTCATGCCACACCCCCCACGCCGGTGATCGACACCTTGACCATGCCGCCGATGTCATCGGACACATCCAGGGTCACCTTGAACCCCTTGTCGTTGAAGTGCAGCGCCTCAGCGATGCCGTCCAGGCCCGACTTCATCGAGGCCAGCATGTTGTCCATGTCGCGGTGGCGCCGATCGGGCGGGTAGAACGTGAGGTGCACCTCGGCCTTTTCGCACCCGGCCAGGCTGGTCGAGTTGAACCCGGCCTCCTTGGCCAGTGCCCAGCAGGCCTGGCGGTAGCTCTTTTTGAACCGGGCCACCTTCATGAAATGCAGGCGGGAATTCGGGTTCAGCTCCTTCGGTGGAAATGGCAAAGTCAGTTTCATACAGTCATCAGTCGTTGAATCGTCACAGCGAGCGCATCCAGCTCGTCCATCTTTCGCAGCGTCCAGGCGCGACGCTGGCCATGCAGGCCCAGCAGCGGACCCTGGTGGCAGCTCTTGCACAGGGCCACCGAGGTGAACCACTGGCCCTGCTTGATCTCGTGCGCATCGCTCGGCCCGTGCTCATCGCACACCGAGCAGGGCAAATCCTTCACGCGCTCGATGTGATCGCGCTCGGCCACGGTCGGGGCTTTTTTGTTCTTGCTCTGCATCAGAAAAGCCCGCCCTGATACTCGGCATCAAACTCCGGAACCATGAAGGACCAACGAGCCGGAGCGTTGTGTGACTCGATGCGCGAGCGCATGACCTGGGCGCGCATTTCCTTGGTCGGAGGCATGTAACTTCCACGCCACTTTTGGTCGATACCGACGTTGCGTCCGATGTTTGTGCTGTCCGCGCTTGAGAATGGCAGGCGCGAAAACACATTTGGGTCGAGCATCCGCAGGCCGTGCAACTTGACCAATGGCTGACCGTCGTCGTTGCACACGACGCGCATGGCACGTGCGATCTGCCCCCACCAGGCCGTCGTTCCAACCGTTGCGAACTCTCCCGAGCTGCCAATGCACACCCGTGGAAAGGAACTGGCCAGCCTTTCCAGTCGATCCAGGCTCTCGTGCATGTGCCATACGGGTGCGCCAAACCACTTTGGCAACGGCCACTCGGCGACCAATGTGTCGTTGTCTTCCTCTGTGCCGTCGATGACATCAGGGATCACGGCGAAGTCGCACGAGGGAACCAGCTTGCAAGCCGATGCCCAGGCGTAAAAACCACTCCAGTCCTGAATCGGCTTTCCTGCACGCCACGCGCTGAAAGCGCCGTTGTCAATCGCAAACGACTGGCAGACTTCGACAGCGACGTTCAGTTGTTCGGCATGGACATAGCTCACGAACGCATGACCGGCATCTACTGCCTTCGCTGCCGCCGTGGCCGGTGTAATAGGGAGTCCGTGGTAGTGGATCATCAACCCCAGCCCTCAACGATCATTTCCAGCAGGCGGTCGGCCGTGGTCTCGTCCATGCCGGGCAGGATGAAACGCAGCACGCCATCGATTGCGGCCTGGTAGAACCGATCGAATTCGTCCTGGTCCATCGAGTCGTAGGCGATCGACTGCGGCACCTGGGTCAGCTCGCCCGTGCGCGGATCGATCACCGGGTCGGCGTAGCCGGTCACCAGCTTGATGGCCACCAGGGCCTTCTCGGTGGTGTCGTAGGTCTCCGAGTTGTCGGCCACCAGCGCCAGCAGCGCGAATAGCTTGCGGTGGTGAGCGCCGTGCCGGGGCACAGCCCACTCCATGCGGAACCAGGTGCCCGGCTTCATGCGCTCCAGGCGGCGCTTGAGCTTGGTGTAAGCCTCATGGTCGGCAGGCGTCGATCCGCGCAGACCGTTTTCGGTCTTGATGAGCACGGCCCTCATGGCTCCACCTCGAAGAGGTCCAGATTTTCCGAGCGCTGCCGGTCGATCTTGACCGGCGCCAGCGCCTTGACCCTTGACCCCTTGCGCTTGGCCAGTGGCAGCAGCCCGGCCCGCTTGGCGCACTTCGGCCCGATCGGCTCGTTGCCGACCATGACCGCAGGGCTTAGGGTGACGCGACCGCACAGGGCACAAAAGAGTTTCACACCAGGCCCCCCTTCAGTCCGTGCTCGACTTCGGCAGCACTGAGCGGCGTTTCGTCAGGAGTTGGTCCACGCACGCCAAGACCTCGGCCCGCCCAGGACTTTGCGGAAAGCGCTCGATCGCGGCCAGCATCGCCGCCGCGTGCCGCTTGCTCGGGTACGTGCTGGCCACCAGCCGCGCACAGCACGCCAGGCAGCTCAGGCAGTACAGCCCCGAGGGCGGCGACTTGGCCGCTTCGCACGCCGGGCACACAGCCGATGCAGCGGATGGGTCGGTCTTGGCAGATGCCGAGGGTCGAGCAGTCGCGCATGTCATGCCTCACCTTCCGGTACCAGGTGCGCACGCAGGGCGTCCTGGGCCATGCGCAGGCTCACCGGGCGGACCCGATCGCCCGCCTCATGCCGGGCCACGATGCGCCGCGCCCAGGCCTTGTGGTCCCAGCTGCTGGCAGCGACCTGCTTTCGCAGCGGCCCCAGCTTGGCCAGCTCGGCAGCAACGCGCTGCGGGTCAGCCTTCGGCTCGGGCAGCTTCGGGGTCTCGGGCGCGGGCGCCAGGCGGCACAGGTTTCGGAACTCGATCGCGTTCGGGCAGCGCTCGGGCAGGTTCTCCAGCGCCCAGGCCACCGCCTCCAGGCGATTCGCATAGACACCCAGCTCGTGCGCCCAGGCCGATTTCACATCGTTCATGGGCACGGTCTCCCACTGGCGGCTCCAGCTCGCGCCATAGGTGGCGCCCAGGCGCTCGAACAGTCGGTCGATGGCTTTGATCGGCAGCGTCATTGGCCCAGCTCCAGCACGTTGGCGGGCGTGACATCGATGACCTGGGCATCGCCCTCGGTTGGCCACTTGCGCCCGGTCATTTCCTCCCAGCGGCGGCGGCGGTTCATCTCATCGCGCTCGGCAAAACTCAGCGGCTGCGGCATGGCCACCGTGGGCTTCATGCCAGGCTTGGCCACCCAATCGGCTTTAAAGCCCTGCCAGCCACGGGTGCAGCACAGCGCCAGCACATCGGCCAGGCTCATGCTGGCCTTGGCCGCTTCGCGGGCGATGCCCTCCAGGGCGGTGGTGGTGAGCGGTGCCCGCTTGGTCTTGCGCAGGGCCTGGAAGTCTGTCCACACTGATTCGGGAACATCCTCGGGTCGAACAGCAGGACGCGAGCGCGGCGAGCGTTTATCTTCTACGACAGTAGAAGATGTATCTTCTCTTCTCTTCTCTTCTCTAGCTCCACAACTCGGCGCGTTCTGTCCGATGTCTGTCCTTGTTGTGTCCGCATCGGATGCGGACATTGCGCGGACGTTGGCCTTGCGTTGAGCATCCAGGCTGCGCCGTTTTGCAGACGCGCCGTTGTGCTCCTCGAAGTTGACGATGCAGACGCCATCGGCGTGATCGGTGAGCCAGCCGATCTGGATGAGCGCATCAGCAAAACCTGGGATGCCTGTCTTGCGGTCGATTGAGCGCAGGGTCAGGCCCGGCATGATCCCGTTCTCAGTGTGCTGGTCAGCAGTTGCCCACAGCCAGTACAAGCCGCCAATGACAGCGGCCTCACCCTGGTCGGTGATGTCGCACAGCTTTGCCACCCTTGGGTCATCCCAAAGGTTGCCGCGCATCTTGATCCAATCGCCCGCCATGACTTCAGGCGGTCTGTTCGACTGGCTTTCGCCGTGCAGGCTTGCGCTTCTGCTGCCGCATCTGGGCGGCGATCACGCGATCAGCAATCCGATCGGACAGCATCTCAGGCCATTTGTGAACAGCCTGGACGGTGCACCCGATCGCCTTGGCGGCGCTGGATTTGGAGCCACCGAGCATTTTGATGGCTTCGGTCTTGGTTAAATTGTTCATGCCCATATTTAACCATAGTTCATAAACTAATGCAACCAATGTTCACCCGGAAGGCAATACGATGCAAACCATGGTTGATTACAGTGATCGTTTATCGCAGGCCCTCAAGCGCTCTGGTCTTTCTATCCAGAGGCTTGCGGATGGCCTTGGCATTTCCTACCAGGCGACAAAGAAAGCGCTCGACGGCAAGACCCGAGCGTTCACCGCCTCCAACAATCAGAAAGCCGCAAAATTACTCGGCGTGTCAGCGGAGTGGCTTGCTACAGGGGAGGGAAATGCCTTACAAGAGGTCACGCCCGTGTCACACGATGACAGCAGGGTCATTCCTCAATACGATGTAGCAGGCGCCATGGGCAACGGTGGCCTGGTCCTTGAAGAGAATCCGCCTGGAATGATTAAAGGCTGGAGCGTTGACTTGGATTGGGTTCGCCTGAACGTCCCGGCGAACTCTGGCCTGAGCAACCTGTGCATCGTCACAGGATTCGGCTCATCCATGCAGCCGAAATACAACCCTGGTGACCCGCTGCTGATGGATCGCGGCATCACCGATGTAAAAACAGATGGGGTCTACTTCTTCAGGATCGGCGATCACGGGTTCATCAAGCAGCTACAACGCATCCCAACGGCTGCGGGCATCATCATCAGAGCCAAGAGCCTGAATCAGAGCTACGATCCATTTGACATCACCGATGGCATGGACTTCCATGTGCTCGGGAAAATCCTCATGGTCTGGAGGAGCGAAGCGGTATGACGAACCAAACACCTCAACCCAACGATGAAGTGCTCGACCTGAATGGGAATCCCCTCCCTATGCCGATTCGGGTCCTGCGTGCAACCGGCTTCGGAATGATTGGCACACTGATTCTTCTTTCGGGCTATTTTGGGGCAGATACCACACTTGCAAAATTCCAAGTAATTTTTGGAGCCGCAGGCGCAGGCATGGCTTACGCCGTGATGAAAGTTACCCAGTGGCGAAAATCTGCATCGCCTGCCGTTCGCCTGGCCTGGTTCGTGTTCTTTGGATCGCTGATAGGCACAGTCATCGCTACCGCTTTGTTTGGCGGGCAGTCTGTATCAGACGACATTGCCAGAGGACTAGGATCGGGCGTTTTTCACGGGGTCATGACAAGTCTTGGGGTCAACGCGCTTCGATCTGCATTCCTGTCTCTCTCAAAATAGACGCCTTGAAGTAACCATAGATGCAAGGCTAGGCCCGCCTCGGCGGGTTTTTTTTCGACCTAGATCCAACCATGGTTGACACAATGATTTAACTATGGTTAAAATTCACTCCATCGAAGTTCAACACAAGACGACCAAGGCCAAGCGATACGTGGCCGAAGCTGACAGGAAGCAAAGGCGGGTCTAGGAGCGGTGCTCTGGCGGGTTGGATCAGATGCTTTTTTTACCCACAGGAGTGAACGATGAACCTCACCCAGCATGCAGACCTGCGGGACTTGAACGGGCCAAGCCGCACCGAGAAGGTCCTCGACTATTTGACCGCCATCGTCATTGGCACCGGCCTGGCCGTGTTGCTGGTCGTGCAGCTGTCCAAGTGAGCGAGGACCCCATGCAAATGACAAAGATGCTCGACCCCTTCCGCACCCCCAGCGCCGAAGTCATCGCCCAGCGTGAGCTGGAGCAAGCCCGGCGCGAACTGCTGCAAGCCCAGGCTGGCCAGGAATACGCCACCGCCATGGTGCAGTACCACCAGGCCCGCATTGGCCGACTGCAATCGATGCTCCAGGAGGCTCGCCAATGAGCCTGCACGAAGCGAAATCCTGGATCGTGCTCGCTGGCCTTTGGGTCACCTCGCTGATTCTGATCGGCCTGGTCGCTCGCCTGAGCTGGACGCTGCTCAAACTCGGATGGGGCCTGCTGCCATGAACTGCTGCAACGAGTTTGGCGACTGCCAGCAAGGCCGCAACTGCCCGGTGCGCCACCCCAACAAGGTCGCCCCAATCGGCAGGAGCTACCCCCGAGTCATCCCCACACAGACCACCGAGCCGCAAGTCCCGGCGCAGTGGCGACACCTGGCCAAGTGGCTGGGCATCTTCTTGCTGCTGATCGCTTTGACCAACGCCCTGCTGGGCCTGGCGGGCAAACAGCGCACCAAGGTGATCGACTGCTCGATCGCTGAATTCCACCCGGATGTGCCCCAGGCCATCAAAGACCAATGCCGAAAACTCAGGAGCACAACCGTATGAGCGCCCTCACGAAACACGAATCCGCTGCGCTGCCAGCGTTGGCCATGAGCGAGGGCGAGCTGATCGAAGTGCTCGCCACAAGCCTCTACCCAGGCGCATCCGTCAACTCGATCAAGATGGTGCTGGGCTACTGCAAAGCCTCTGGCCTGGACCCCATGCAAAAGCCCGTGCACATCGTCCCCATGTGGGACAACAAGGCGGGCACGATGCGCGATGTGGTCATGCCTGGCATCGGCCTATACCGCACACAGGCCGCACGCTCCGGTGAATGTGCAGGGGTGTCCGAACCTGAGTTTGGCCCCGATGTGACCGAGACCATTGGCGGGCAGCAGATCACGTTCCCGAACTGGTGCCGTGTGACGGTCAAGCGCCGCCTGCCCACTGGCGAGGTCGTGGAGTTCAACGCGAAAGAGTTCTGGAAAGAGAACTACGCAGTCAAGGGCGGCAAAGACAAAAGCATCGCACCGAACGCGATGTGGACCAAGCGCCCCTATGGCCAGATCGCCAAGTGCGCCGAGGCTCAAGCCCTTCGCAAGGCATTCCCCGAAATCGGCAGCGAACCAACTGCCGACGAAATGGCAGGCAAGTCGCTGCACGAAGATGAAACCATCATCGACTCCAGCACGGGCGAGATCACTGGCCGCAAGCCCGCCGTGAGCATGCCCGCTCGCAAGCCTGCGCCAGCCGCAGCCGAGACCGTGACCGATGTGCCTGCCAAACCCGCAGCCGCACCGGCATCGAGCGATGGCACACCCTGCACCACGGGCGAGATCGCCTACATCACGAAGAAGATCAGCGCACGCAATGCCTCGATCGGCGATGTGTTCGAGAGCGCTGGCCTGCCCCGCCGTGACAGCCTGGATGGCCTGAACAAGGACGAGTTCACCGCACTGAAGGATGTGCTGGTATGAGCGGCCTGACCTTCGACGAAGCCTCGCACACCTACCAGTTCAATGGCCAGGTTGTGCCAGGCGTCACCAGCATCTTGTCGCCGCTCACCGACTTCAGCCGGGTGCCGCCCGCCGTGCTCGAAGCCGCCAGCCAATTCGGCAAAGCCGTGCACCGTGCCTGCGAACTGGATGACCTGGGCGAGCTGGATGAGGCCGCACTGGACCCTGCGCTCAAGCCCTACCTGCAAGCCTGGCGCAAGTTCAGCGCCGAGCACCAGGTGCAGTGGGATGTGATCGAGGAGCCGGTCTATCACAACACCATGCGCTACGCAGGCACACCGGATCGCTTCGGCCTGGTCAATGGCGTGCGCACCGTGGTGGACATCAAAAGCACCGCGCAACTCTACCCCGCAGTCGGCCCCCAGCTTGCAGCCTACGCCAACGCCCTGCTCGAACCCTTTGCCATCCGCATGGCCGTGCAGCTCAAGGCAGACGGCACCTATGTGGCCAAGACCTACAAGGACCCGACCGACTGGCCGATGTTCGCATCCCTTCTCACGCTGCGCACCTGGTGCAAGCAGCACAGCATCACCCCCAACTTCAAGGACTGAACCATGGAAACCAAGACCACCGACACCCTCACCTATGACGCCAGCAGCGCGATCATCCTGACCACCAAAGCGCAGACCGCGATGGCCAGCGCCAGCGACTACGTGATCGACAGCCACACGATGTTTGAGCTGGCCAGCGATGACTTGAAGCAGGTGAAAGCGCTCCAGAAGGAAGTCGAGGAAAAGCGCACCAGCATCACCGGCCCGCTGAACCAGGCGGTGAAGGCCGTCAATGATCTGTTCCGCGCTCCCAAGGAATACCTCGAAAAGGCCGAGGCCACGCTCAAGCGCTCCATGGTGGCATGGACCACCGAGCAGGAGCGCCTGGCTGCAATCGCCCGAGCTGAAGCCGAAGCCGCTGCCCGCGCCGAGCGCGAGCGCCTGGCCGCACTGGAGCGTGAGCAGCAGGAAGCCGCACGCAAGGCCCAGGAAGAAGCGCAAGCCGCTGCCGCTGCCGGTGACACCGAAGCCGCTGCCGCTGCCGCAGCTGCTGCCGAGGTTGCACAACAGCAGGCCGCAATCGCCGCGATGACCGCCCAGGTCGTGACCGTAGCCCCCGAAGTCGAGCAGGCCAGCAAGGTCAGCGGCATCAGTGGCCGCACCACCTACGCCGCCCAGATCGATGACCTGCTGGCGCTGGTCAAAGCCGTGGCCGCTGGCCAGGCACCGATCGAGTCCATCCAAGCCGATACCAAGTTCCTGAACGCGCAGGCCCGCGCCTTCAAGAAGCAGGGCCAGCTCTACCCCGGCGTCACCGCCGTGGCCGAACGCAGCATCGCAGCACGCGCTGCCTGAAAGGCAAGACCATGAAGCAGACACAGACCGAGTGGATTCTGGATGCGCTCAAGCGCGGCCCCCTCACCGCCCTCGATGCACTCGATGGCTGCAACTGCTTCCGCCTGGCGGCACGGATCGCTGATCTGCGCCAGGCCGGTCATGAGATCAAAACCGAGAACCGCACGCTGGCCAACGGCAAGACGATCGCGGTCTATCACCTGAAAGAAAGCGCAACAGCATGAGCGAGCACACACCGGGGCCGTGGATCGTGATTGAGCATAGGCACCCATACAAAGACGGCAGCAAATCTCACATCGAGCGAAACATCTACACCGAGCGCGAGCACCCGCAACTGAAAGGCCGATACCCCATCGTTTGCACAAGCATTGGTATCGGCTTGGACGGAAAGCGTGCGATCAGTTTTGCCAGCATTGATGAAGCCAACGCCCACCTGATTGCAGCCGCGCCTGATCTGCTCGAACAACTGACCATCGCCCGCGATCGCCTCGCTGACATGCTCAAGAACGATGACGGCCAGGCCTTCAAAGAAGCCAGGAAGTGGCTCCCAGGAATTGAAGCTGCCATCGCAAAAGCCACCAACCAAGAAAGCACCACCAATGTCCTCGCTTAACAAGGCCACCATCATCGGCCACCTCGGGCGCGATCCCGAAACTCGATACCTCCCCAGCGGCGAGGCCGTCACCAACTTCAGCGTTGCCACCTCCGAGACCTGGAAAGACAAGCAAACCGGCGAGCGCAAGGAAGCCACCGAGTGGCACCGCATCAGCACCTTCGGCAAGCTCGCTGAGATCGCTGGCGAGTACCTGGTCAAGGGTTCCCTGGTCTACATCGAGGGAAAGATCAACACCCGCAAGTACCAGGACAAGAACGGCGTGGAGCGCTACGCCACGGAAATCCGCGCCGACACCATGAAGATGCTCGGCGCCAAGCCGCAGCAAGGCCAACAGGAAAACGAGGGCCACCGCCCCGCAGCAGCAGCTCGACCGGCTGCGCAGTCTCGCCCAGCGCCAGCACCAGCCAGCACGGGCTTCGATGACATGGACGACGACATTCCTTTTTGAAAGACCTAGATGTTCACCCAAGCAACCATTTTCAAACTCGCCGAAGGATACGAGCTGCCATCCACGGATCAGATGATTGAGAAGCTGGAAGGCGCCAAGTTCACGCCTATCGGCCCAACGCAAGACCGATCCATCGGGTTCATCCCACCCCGCGCCGAATATGGCGCGATGGTCGAAGTCGTCAATCGCCAGCGCATCGTCACCTTGGCGATCGAAACGAAGTCGGTCCCCTCGAACGTCATCGAGGACAAGCTCGCCGAAGCCTGCGAACAGATCGAGCAGCAGACCGGCAGAAAGCCTGGCAAGAAAGAGCGCCGCGCTCTGCGCGAGGAGCTGGTCATCAGCCTGCTGCCCGCAGCTTTCCCGAAGCGGGCGAACGTCCAGGTGTGGATCAATCCCGCCAAGCGCCTGGTGATCGTCGGCTCTGCTGCGCAGACCAAGGTGGACATCGCAACCATGGCGCTGGTGCAGACGCTGGGCCTCGGCCTGCAAATGCTGAACACCACAACAGCACCAAAGTCCGCCATGACCGAGTGGCTACTGGCCGAGTCGCCTGACGACTGGCCGGACAACTTGAACATCGAGCGCGAATGCGTGCTCAAGTCGATCGGCGAGGAAGCCTCTACCGTTCGATTCACGCGCCACAGCCTGGCCAACGACGATGTGCGCAAGCATGTTTATGAGGGCAAGCTGCCAGTCGCACTGGCTTTGAGCTGGGATGGCCGCATCAGCTTTGTGCTGACCGAAAACATGCAGCTGAAGAAGCTGCAATTCCTCGATGGCGTCATGACTGACTCCGACGACTACGACGACCGATTCGATGCCGATGTGGCACTGACCACCGGCACGCTGGATTTACTCATCGACGATCTGATCTATGCGCTCGGCGGCGAGTTCGTCATCGAAACCCAATCCTCCACCAACTGAAAGCAAACCATGCAGCAATACATCGGCACCAAGATCATCCAGGCTGAACCACAAGCCAAGAACTACGGCCCAACAGAAGGCCAAGGGCAACCCGGCTACAAAGTCGTCTACCCCGATGGATACACATCCTGGTCACCAGCTGAGGCCTTCGAGGAAGCCTACCGTCCGTGTGAAGCCATGAACTTCGGCCTGGCCATCGAGGCGCTGAAGAAGGGCCATCGCGTAGCACGAGCTGGCTGGAATGGCAAAGGCATGTTCCTGTACTACGTCCCGGCAGCGGCCTACCCAGCGCAACGCAACACGCTCGGCACGATGGTCGGAGTCTTTCCCGACGACATGGTGCCGTACTGCGCCTATATCGCCATGAAAACTGCGCAAGAAAACGTAGTGCCATGGCTGGCCAGCCAGACCGATGTGCTTGCCGATGACTGGCAGATCGTGAGCGCAATCAAAGCCGCAGACAGCAACGACTTCCCCCTGGGCAAGGCCTGCGATCTGTCCGGTGAAGGCACCTGCGAGGCCTGCCAGTAATCCATACAGCGGGAGCCTTCCGTCCTCCGAACCGTGCTGACCACATGGCAACCAGGCCGAGATCGCTGACCCAGGTGAACCCGCCTCGAACTTCATCACCTGGCAATGCGCAATCTGGGGGAAGGCTGGCAAGCATGTTCCCGGAAATCTCGGCAACGGTCACAGCAGTAACAGACCAATGAAACACACGATCGAATCACTCAAGGCCCGCACCATCGAGGAAGGTGACTGCTGGCTTTGGCAAGGCTACAAGGCCAACGGCACGCCCCAGGTCAGCCACCCGCGACCCGGCTTCAGCAGCAAGATGTATTCGGTGCGCCGACTCATGCGCGAGCTGGCCACCGGCAAGCCAACACCAGACGGCCACTATGTCACCAGCTGCGGCGCCACCGACTGCGTGAACCCCAAGCATGTGCTCTACCGAACCGACGAGCAGCACCTGCAAGTCATTGGCCGCTTAAGCAGCACGGGCGTCACCAAGGCGCTCAAGCTGCGCCAGCACTACATGACGATCGGACGCGCCAAGCTCACCGATGCGATCGCCCAGGAAATCCGCCTGAGCAACGAATCCAGCCCGGCCCTGGCCAAGCGCTTCGGTGTTGACCGCAGCCTCATCAGCAAGGTGCGCCGAGGCGAAGCCTGGAAGGTGTTGGCCAACCCGTTCAGGGGACTCATGCCATGACCGTCATCAGTCGAATGTGCAACCTCTGCCACAAGCCACGCCCGCAGCTCGGCGGTGGCCTGCGCCTGGTCCTGGGCTTTCGCATGTGGGTCTGCGCCAAATGCAAGGAAGGAAAGAAATGACGACCACCCCCATCGAGCGCGTAGCCGAGCGCCTGACCGAACACAACGTGGCCATGCGCACCTTCCTGCTGCGCCTGATCGACGCCGAGGACCTGGGCCTGCATGTGACCGACGAGGTGCGCGTGCTTGCCCAGGAGCTTGTCACCATGCCCCGCGAAGGAGAACAACATGCCCGATGAAATCGACCTGGCACAAGAGCGCGAGCAGATGGCCACCGATGACGCGATCCGCGCCGCCGCCAAGGACATCCCGCCAGGCGCCCCAGGTGAATGCGACCTCTGCGGCGAATGGTGCGGCAGATTGATCGGCGGCGCCTGCGCACGCTGCCGCGACCACTTCAAGCTGGGATAAGACGATGCTGACCTCTCTCGCCCTCATGTCCCTGCACAAGTCGCCGATGATCCCGCTGGCGGAAATCTGCGACCGCTATTTCGCACTGTCCTACGAGGAGGCTGCGAAGAAGGCCGCACGCAACGAGCTGCCGGTGCCCGCCTTCAGACTCACGACCAGCCGCAAGGCGCCGCTCATGGTGAGCGCTGAAACGCTGGGCGCGTGGATCGACAAGACCGAATTACAAGCCAAAGAACTTTGGGAACGCAGCCAGGTTTGATGCACCCGAACCGGCGATGCTTCCAGTGATATGCACCGCAAAGTGCATCGAGAAAATGGGATCGCCGTTTTGTTTAAGCGCAGCAACAAGTTAGGAGTGTGGCAGTCCAGTCGAGCATCGGGGCCACGCAAACCCGCCACGGGCTGAATTCTCGGCTATCTTGTTGATTTTTCTGCGGTTCTGTCATTCTTTGGCAAGTGTGCCCGGCTCACGTTCGGGTATATTTTCGGGGATTTCCGGGCATTTTCTGGCCACGAGTGCATCAAGTAGTGCATCATGAAAGCCGTTATGCACCGGAATTCAAGGGCTTGATGCACCGGCTCCAGTGCATCAAACCTACCCCCCGACGATACCAAACAAAGGCAGACAGCATGGCATCCATACAACAGCGAGGCGACCAGTGGTTCGCCCAGGTCCGCATCAAGAAGGGCGGCGCCCTGGTGTTCTCCGAGTCCAAGACCTTCCCGACCGAGGCCATGGCCAGGTCCTGGGCCGAGCGCCTGGAGGAAAAGGTCAAGAAGGACGGGCCAGCAGCCACCGCCCAGCGCGGCATGACGGCCGGCAAACTGATCCGCACCCACCTGGAATACCAGCAGAAGATCAGGCCGCTCGGTCGATCGACCATCCACAACCACGAAACCACGGCCCAGGCCTTCGACAAGATCAAGCTGGGCGACTTGATGGCCAAGGATGTCACCGACTTCGTGCTGCGCCGCAAGGCCGAGGGCGCCTCGCCCGCCACGATCCTGTCAAACCTCTCGCCCCTGTCCGCTGCCATCCATGCGGCCCCCTTTGCCCATGGCATCCATGTAGACCCCACCCAGGTGGACCTGGCCATCTCCAAGCTCAAAGAGTCGGGCGCGGTCGGCAAGTCCCGGCAGATCGTGCGCCTGGTCGATGACGACGAGGAGAAGGCGCTGCTGGCCGAATTCGATCGGCGCAACCACCACCACCAGACCGAGATCGATATGGCCCTGGTGTACCGCATGGCCATCGCCCTGCCCCGCCGCGCGGGCGAGCTGACCCGGCTGCGCTGGGCCGATGTGGACCACAAGCGCAAGACCATCGTGATCCGCGATGTCAAGCACCCCAGGCGCAAGATCGGCAACGACCAGGTGGTACCACTGCTGGGCGAGGCTTACACCCTGCTGGCCCGGATACCCGTGGTGGGCGAGTTCATTTTCCCGTACAACACCGACAGCATGACCGCCGCCTTCGAGCGGGCCAGGGATCGGATCGCGGCCACCGGCATGCCCAAGATCGCCGACCTGCGGTTTCATGACCTGCGCCACACCGGCATCACGCAGCTCTTTTGGGCGGGCCTGAAGATCGAGGAAGTGGCGGCAGTCAGCGGGCACACGAACTGGCAGCAGCTCAAGCGCTACACCCACATCCGACCCGAGGATGTGCACCGCCGCTGGGAAGCCCTGAACCCGAAACCGGCCCAGCCGGTAGCCGCTTAGGCCAGCAGCTCGGCCTCGGCCCTGCGCCGAGACACCAGGCCCGGCAGCACCCGGCCACCGCCACGGGTCCAGAGCATCAGCTGCTCACGGGCGCCTGGCCAGTCCTGGGCGTTGATCTTGCGCCTGAGCGTCGAGGTCTGAAGCCGCCCCACCCCCAGGTTGTAGGCGAAGTCCACAATGGCGTTTAGCTTGCGCCAGTCGTCGGCCATCAGCGCCAGCGCCAGCAGACCAGGGCACTGGCGGATCACGCCCGGCGCGTAGGTCTGCATCAGCTCATGGACCAGCATGGCCCTGGCCTGGGCCTCAGTCACCGGATCATCGGCCATCATGACCTTGCGCCCGCCAGGGTAGTAGGTCGAGCCGTAGCCGATCGTGGGCACGCCTGCCGGGCACAGGTAGGGCTTCGCACGGAAGCCCTCGAACCTGCGGCACAGCTCGGTGGCCAGGTCCAGGTTCACAGGCCGCGAGCCTTCAGGGTCCGGTCGAGGAACCAGTAATTGAGCGTGCCCGACACCAAGGCCATGAAGTCGGCGGTCAGTACCGACTTGTAGATGTCGGCCATGGGCACGCCCGCGCGGGCCGAGGTGAAGGCCAGGCCCACATGGGCGATCGACCACACCAGCAAAATCCAGTAGGTCGCCACGGGCCGAACACTGGCCGAGAGCTTTGCGGCCAGACCGCCCGCCGCCTTGACCATTTCGGTCTGCTGGGTGATCGCGGCATTGAAGGCATCGAGCACGCCCGAGTCCACGGCCAGGCTGCGCTGGGCGCCGATCTCGTCGAGCTTAATCTGGCCGCGCGTTTTCTCCAGGTCCACCTGGCGCTCGAACATGGCCAGCTCGTGCTGGCGCTCGTTCTTGCGATCGAGCCACTTGAGCACTTCAGGCGCGAGCCGAAACGCCCCGCCGATCAGTGAACCGATAACCCCACCACCCAGAACGTCGAGCATGATTTACCCCTTCGGCAGCGAGCCGTGGCCACCCAGCCACATGGCCAGGCCAATGACGGCCACGCCCGTGAGCCAGGCCAGTTTCTTCAGCACAGTCTTGCCGACCTCGGTGTAGACCTTCTCGATCGCCACCTCGGCAGCACGCTCTGCAATCGCCTCGATCTGGTCGTCGGTCAAATGAACTTCCTTTGATGCCATGAAAAACCTTTACGCAGCGACAGCCTTGAGGACTGCAAAATTGATGATCGGGGATTCAGACAGCGATGCGCCGCCGATGTTCTTCACGCACACGACGAACGAGCCGTCCGCATTGGCCATGAGCGGCCACACGTTGTAGTTGGCCAGGTTCGTCACGCCGTCCTGCTTGAGCGTCAACACAACCGTGTCGGTGGACTTCACCAGGTTGTTGTTCACGGTGAAGGCGGTGACACCGCCGGCAGCAAGCGCTGCACCGTTCATGGTGATCTGACCGCACACCTTGTTCAGCGTGACAGCGGTGCTCTTGCTTGTGGCCTGAGTTACAGCGCCACCACGGCCTGCAACGTAGCCCACGCCATCAGCGAGTTTTGAGATTTCGACAGCTTTCCCCAAACATCTAGCCCATCCTTTCTAGCTCTGTGCTGCGGTTGAATTACTGTGCTTGCTGCGGCTCATCCGCAGGCAGCGGCGCGTTGCCCTCGGCCATCCACTCCAGGTATTCCTGATAGTCGGTGTTAGCAGGGTCGAATGGGATGAAGGCGTTGTCTGCGAGGCGTTTGATGCAAGCATCCTCGGCCATCGTGGGAAAAGATTTGACTTTCTGGTACATGATTAAAGCTCCGCGTTTGCTGAGTAGCCTGATCCGCCGCTGTTTTGCACGTAATAACTGCCACTGGTAACAGACTGAATGTATGCCCTAAACCCCCAAATGCCGCCTTCTGTCACCGTGTGCCCGCTTGCGTTTTGCGTTGTCCATGTTCCTGTGATCGCCATTGTTGGATTCGCGCGTTTTGCCACTACAAAAGGATACGAAACATATGAAACCCAGGCAGAACCCCCGGCGGTTCCACCAATGACAATGCTTTGGTTTCCATTGCCAATAACCTCGTAATACCGCTGACACAGCGCCAGCTCCTGTCCATACGGCCTGCGCTCAAACGGCGTGGCGACAGAGCCTGCTTCAAGCTGGACGCCGGTGATGTAGAAGGTGGCTCCGTTGGTGCCGATAAGAGACACGCATCCGGCAACACCATACTTTTCAGTGCCAGACCATGCGCCCGGCGTGCCGAGCCAGTTGCTACCGCAGCCCATATCCCAGCGAATAATCAAGCCTCGGTTGTTGTCGGTAGCCCACGTTCCTGCGGTGTCGCCGGGAATTGAAATCGTCTTGTATTCCCAGGTGTTTGCTGCGCTTACTGTGTACGTTTCAAGGCGAGTCCGACTGTTGCCACCGTTCTGCAACGCAATCGCGTATGTGCCCGCAATAGATGCGCGAACCCAGAATGACAAGGTAGTAGCCTGCGCGGATGCAGAGCCCCAACCGAACGAAGCGAGGTCGTTGCCTTCCACTTGATAGGCAATTTCGAAAGCTTCCGCTGCGCCAACGCTATAGGCGCTGCTGGATGTGGCGAGCAGTGAATTTGTGAAGCCCGAAGGGGCTGCGCTTGATCGCTGACCAGTAAACTTGCTTGCCACGCTGCCTGCGATACGAAACCGATCTACCGGCCACATTGCACCATTCGTGTTTGTCACACTCGCCCCAGCATTCCTCTGGTCAATCCGCATGTCGCCGTTGATGATGC
>VFQS010000522.1_pt1 | contig 41884 bp, 40 predicted proteins | sample 3512361 | NCBI WGS metagenome assembly VFQS01 (sample SAMN10412375, study PRJNA504923) | tailings metagenome | isolation source: Relicate 1 Philex TSF3 active mining | place: Philippines
GACCTGAGGGGACTTGAACCCCTGACCCCCTGCATGCCATGCAGGTGCGCTACCAGCTGCGCCACAGGCCCAAAGCCTCGCTAGTCTACACAGAATTTAGGCCACTGGCACGACCGGGCAGTCGCGCCAAAGACGCTCGAGTGAGTAAAACTCACGCTCCGATTCGTGCATGATGTGAACCACAAGATCTCCGAAATCAAGCAGCACCCACCTGGCCGCCTCCTTGCCCTCGGCAAAGCGGAGCTTGGATCCTGCCTGACGAAGTGACTCTTCAATTGCATCAGAAATAGCCAAAACTTGCCGGTCATTTTTAGCTGAGCAAATTAGAAATACCTCGGCCAAGGCAAATGGAACCGAGACATCAAGTGCGACAAGGTTCTCCCCCAGCTTGTCGCTGGCCGCCTTAGCTGCGATCTTTAGTTGGCTATCCGTCTCTGGGCTTACGTTCACTAATTGGCTCCCAGGGCAGTGAAAATTAAAAATATTGCAACCGCTGCGCCGATGACTAGCAGGGCTGAACCAATGCCGATTGCCCAGGACTTCCACCAGCCCTTGCGCAACACCGCCGTTGGCACAACTCCGTCATCAGCCCTCTGTTCAATAAGTTCAAGAGCACTGATCGGCTCGACGACGGACATTACGCCGGTGACTGCATCGTCTGAAAGAGCAATCTGATCGAGCTCTGCTCCATCAAAGGTCGCAGTACTGGGTGAAGTAATTGGGTCGGTAACGACCGCAATTGAACCAGTGATAGCAATCTCGGCAGTGTCAATTGGAATTGATATAGCCTCAGGGGCTCTTTCCAAAACAATAGAAGCTGTTGTTGGTTCAGCCAGGTAATTCTGACCCGTGAATTCTGTTGCTGGAACATCAAAAACTGGAATGACTGGTGCCTGCTCCAGCTGTGACTGAACTATTGGCTTTGGCTCCTCTACAACTGAACTAGTAGAAGAAGTACTTGTCACAACAGGTGCTGAAAGAGAACTTAGTTTTGACGGGTCATCGAAGATACCCATTTCTTTCATCTGACGCCTGGTCAGGTTTTTGATATCAATACCTGGCTGAGCGGTTGCAACTGGGGATGCCTTGGGCTCAGGAATAAGTCCCTTTCGCTCAGCTTCTCTTTGCTCACGCCTAGTTGTGTACTGAGTCACCCTGGCCCCTGTAGAGACGGTGCTTTGCGATGTATTGAACTACTCCATCTGGAACGAGATACCAAATTGGTTTTCCGGCTGCTGCTCGATTGCGAACATCTGTCGAAGAAATAGCAAGAGCGGGAACCTCAAGCTGAGAAATTTTTGCATTAGGAACCTTGGGAAGCTCAAGAGAGTGACCAGGGCGGGTTACTGCCACGAAGTGTGCCAATCCCCAAAGTTCATCCACTTGTTTCCACGCAAGTATCTGTGCAATGGCATCTGCACCCGAGATAAAGAAAAGATCTGCATCAGGTCGCTCTTTTGAAAGCTCGGTGAGGGTATCGATTGTGTAGGTGATGCCATCCCGATCAATATCTGCCCTGCTCACTGTGAAGCGAGGATTGGCCGCGGTGGCAATTACCGTCATGAGATAGCGATGCTCTGCACTGCTGATTGCTTTTTTGTTTCCAGGTTGACCAGTGGGAACGAATATGACTTCGTCTAGCGATAAGGCATCGGCAGCTTCACTCGCTGCCACCAGGTGGCCGTGATGAATTGGGTCAAAGGTGCCACCCATCACGCCAATTCTTAGACGCCTGGAAGTCATCAGTTACTAGTGGCCTGCCCGCTCGCCTCGACGATAATTGCGATTTGAGACGTCTCGGTAAGACCAGGTAATTAGGGCCAGCGCTATGAATGCGGCCATGGCAATCACTCCATAGAGAATCGCTGGCATGGGAAGTTCGTTGTGGTGAACAATGGCACCCTCGGCAAGCAAAATTAGGCTCACGATTTCTCCTTTAAATCCTCTCCAGTCTAGCTACGGACTTGGCCTGAGCCCCTTACCAGCCATTTTGAGCTGGTCAGCTCCCTCAGTCCCATCGGTCCGCGGGCGTGAAGCTTCTGGGTTGAGATACCCACCTCTGCCCCAAAACCAAACTCCCCACCGTCTGTAAATCTGGTTGATGCGTTGACCATCACTACAGCCGAGTCGACTTCGGCGAGGAATCTCTCTGCGTGGGAGATGTCATTGGTCAAGATGGACTCGGTGTGATGTGTTGAGTATTTAGCAATGTGGGCAAGTGCTGCATCGAAGTCATCAACGACCTTAACAGACAGATCAAGGCTGTAATACTCGGTCGACCAATCTTCCTCGGTGGCTGCAACACAACTAATCAACTTCTGTGTTTCTTCACAGCCGTGAATGGTTACGCCAGCTTCAATTAGGGCTTTTCCGACCATGGGGATTACTTCAGCGGCCACAGCTTTGTGGACCAGAAGCGTCTCGAGAGCGTTGCATACCGAAGGACGCTGCGTTTTGGAATTGAGAACGATTGGAACCAGGGTTTCCCTGTCCGCGGTTTCATCGACAAAAATGTGAACAACCCCATCGCCCGTTTCAATCACGGGAACCTTGGAGTCGTTCACGACAGCATGAATTAGATTGGCCGAACCTCTAGGTATTAGAACATCAACCAATCCCCTGGCTTGCATTAGTTGACCAGCGCCTTCGCGACCAAACTCATCGATTGTTTGAACCGACTGTCGAGGAAGTCCTGCGGATGCAAGGGCAGTCTGAATTAGACCAATGAGAACTCTGTTTGTGTTTTCGGCAGCCGAGCCACCGCGTAGCACTGCAGCGTTACCACTCTTGATTGCGAGAGCAGCGATATCGATTGTGACATTTGGACGGGCTTCGTATATGCAGCCCACCACCCCCAGTGGCACTCGAACTTGTTGAAGACGCAAACCGTTGGGGAGCGTGAAACCCTGTAGCGATTCACCTACCGGATCTGCAAGATCGATGATTATCTTTAGTGAATCAGCTAGAGCTTGAACTCGACTTTCACTCAGCGTTAGTCGGTCAATTAGACCAGCAGAAAGAGAAGTCTTTCCATTTTGGATATCTATTTGGTTAGCGCTAATAATTGCTTCAGAATTAGCCACCAGAAGCTTGGCAAGTTCAGCTAAAACCAAATTTTTTTGAGCGCTACTGGCGCGAGCAACCTCGGGTGCAGCAGCCTTTGCTGCTAGCAGAATCTCGCCGACGCTCATTGAGAAATCCTAATCCTGCCTGTTTTGCGCCTGGAACCAGGTGTTTAGGCAGTCAATGATGTCCAGAGTCTCAACATTCGACGTTGACGTTAGCAAAACTTCGACTCCACCCGCTGTGGCCATCTTGGCGGCTGCTACCTTGGTCAGAGCTCCTCCGGTGCCATAACCGGTGGAGGTTCCAGAGATCTGAATACTCTCAAGTTGTTTATCGTCCGTCACTACTTTGATTGGCTCAGCCCCCGGTTCGGTTGGTGGCTTTGTGTAGAGAGCGTCAATGTCACTCAGTAGAACCAGCAAATCCGCCTTGGCAAGAAGAGCAACTCGAGCCGCCAGTTGATCATTGTCACCGAATCTAATTTCCTGAGTTGCGACCGAGTCGTTTTCGTTTATTACAGGAAGTACGCCTATCTCTAAAAGCCTCTCGAGCGCTCGAAGAGCATTTTCACTTGTGTTTTTCTCATCTAGGTTGTCAACGGTCAGAAGAATCTGACCTGGCATGAGGCTGTGGCGAGAAAGTGACCTCTCATAACGACTCATCAGCTTGGCTTGACCGATGGCAGCCAGTGCTTGGGATGTAGCAAGGTCTTCACTTTTAACTGTCAGGCCAATCAAAGGTGCGGCGGTTGCGATAGCGCCGGAACTTACGAGAATTACCTCTTTGCCAGCACGCTTTAATCTCACGGCAAGGTCAACGATTCTGTCTAAATTAGATTCGTTTTCACCGGTGATAGAGCTGGAGCCAACCTTAATTACCACTCGTTTGGCAGAGCTTAGAAGTGCTACGTTACTCACTCTTCCTCCGACCTGAGATTTTTCTCACGGACTGCTTCGCGTTCAGCTCTCCCCTTAGCTCGCTGGTCCATCATCGCGTAATACTCTTCACGACGCTCCTTGGTGGTTCTGCGATCAGTGCCATCAAGACGAACATCTGACCCACGCGGGCTTTCAATGGTCTCTACGACCGAAGAGATATACGGATCCCAATCAAATACCACTCCATTTTCATCACCGATGATTACTGTGGAACCCGCCTTGGCGCCGGCTTTGGAGAGGGCATCTTCCACCCCCAGCTTGTTCAGTCGCTCCGCGAGATAGCCAATAGCCTCTGAGTTTCCAAAATTGGTTTGTGCAACCCATCGCTCAGGTTTAGATCCCGTGATGCGATAGACAACTTCTCCATCGAGTTCTTCCGCCTGCACCTGGAATCTTGAGTCTTCCTTGTCCTCCAGAAGAGAAAATCTCTTGTTTGGTTCAACCGGTACCCGGGTGGCACTGGCCAACGAGGCCAGCGCATAGCTGAGTTGTGTCAGCCCCTCACGGGTTGCCGTTGAAATGAGAAAGACTTGAAAACCGAGAGACTCAAAATCTGCCCTAACAAATTCAGCAAGCTCTCTTGCCTCTGGGATGTCGATCTTGTTGAGAGCGATGACCTGAGGTCTTTCTAGAAGTGGTAACTGCCCCTCTGGAACCTGGTATTTCTTGAGCTCCTCTGAGATTACTTTGTAGTCACTCATCGGATCTCTGCCTGGTTCTAACGTTGCGCAATCAATAACGTGGCAGAGGGCGCTGCACCTTTCAACGTGCCTTAGAAAGTCAAGCCCTAGACCTTTACCCTCCGAGGCACCCTCAATTAGCCCTGGAACATCAGCGATTGTGTAGCGCTTGTCTCCCGCTGCCACCACTCCAAGATTTGGGTGGAGGGTTGTGAAAGGGTAATCGGCAATCTTTGGTCTTGCCGAGCTAAGGGCAGCTACTAGCGATGATTTTCCGGCACTTGGAAAACCAACCAGTGCAATGTCGGCAACAGTCTTCAGCTCGAGCTGTATGTCGCCTTTCCATCCTGGAACACCAAGCAGATGAAAACCAGGAGCAATTCTTCTTCGACTGGCAAGAGCTGCGTTTCCAAGCCCACCTGCCCCTCCGCGAGCAATCACAAGTTCCATGCCGGAGTGAGCAAGATCCGCAATCACTTCACCAGCTGCATCTTTGACTACGGTGCCAACTGGAACTGGAAGAATTAGGTCTTCGCCTTTTTCCCCATTGTTGTAGTCGCCTTTACCACTGCCGCCAGATTTGGCAGTGCGATGCGGACGATGGTGATACTCGAGCAACGTCGTAACGTTGTGGTCACTAACCAACGTGATTGAGCCACCGTCACCACCATTGCCACCGTCAGGTCCAGCTAAAGGTTTAAATTTTTCTCGACGAATAGAGGTGCAGCCATCGCCGCCGTCACCCGCCCGCAAATGCAGAGTCACATGATCTATAAAGCTGACCATAAGACTCCTCAACTAAAAAGAGGCGGACCCTTTGGGTCCGCCTCGGTTTTTCAAAACCTTTATAGGGTGACTACGTTCACCACTTGTCGACCCGACTTGGAACCAAACTGAACTGCACCGGCGGCCAGTGCGAACAGAGTGTCGTCTTTTCCAATGCCGACGTTCTTACCCGGGTGAAAGTGAGTACCTCTTTGACGAACAAGAATTTCGCCGGCATTAACGACCTGACCATCGTGACGCTTGACGCCTAGGCGCTGTGCGTTGGAATCGCGACCGTTACGGGTTGAGCTAACTCCCTTTTTGGATGCCATTTCTGTCCTCTTACTTGATCTCTGTTACTTTTACGCGGGTCAAATCCTGACGGTGACCCTGGCGCTTTTTGTAACCGGTCTTGTTCTTGTACTTCTGAATAACAATCTTTGGTCCACGAGTCTGGTCGATGACTTCAGCAACGACCTTTACCTTGGAAAGAGCCTGTGGGTCAGAGGTGACTTTGTCACCATCGACAACTAGAAGAGCTGGCAATTCGACCTTGCCTGAACTCTGCTCAATGCGGTTCATGGTGACGATTGTGCCGACCTCTACCTTTTCTTGGCGACCACCAGCACGTACTACTGCGTAAACCACTTGAAACCTGTCTTTCTGGGATTTTCCGCTCTCCGGAGCGGGCAACAGCGCAAAAGTCTAGCGGGGTGAGGGGCTAGGGTCAACCAGCCTGCTACTTCTTACCCCTGGCCTTGGCCAGAATACTGCTGGCTCGTCTTGGCTTCTTGGGCTTTGCTTCAGGCTCAGGCAGGGCATCAAGAACAGCATTCAACATCTCGGTTTTGCTCTCCTGGGCCTTTGGCGGCTCACTCTGAGCGGCGGAGGCGATCTTGTTCACCACTGACTTCAGGGCATCGGCAGCCTCACCGGTTACGACCTTCTTCACCTCAGGCTTGTCCTTCTTCTTGCCCTTCTTTCCAACCTGCACCTCAGCGGCCTTAAACCTTGGCTCGTCGTGGATTACCAGGCCTCGACCCCCGCAACACTCGCAAGTTTCGGAGTAGGTCTCAAGAAGACCGATACCAATCTTTTTTCGGGTCATTTGAACAAGACCGAGCGATGTAATCTCACTCACCTGGTTCTTGGTTCGGTCTCGGCTGAGGCACTCAAGTAGTCTGCGTCGAACGGCTTCCTGGTTTGACTGCTGGATCATGTCAATAAAGTCAATAACAATAATTCCGCCGATGTCCCTGAGTCGAAGTTGACGAACAAGTTCCTCGGCAGCCTCTAGGTTGTTCTTGGTAACGGTTTCCTCAAGGTTTCCACCCGAACCAATGAACTTACCGGTGTTGACATCGACAACGGTCATCGCTTCGGTTCTGTCAATTACCAGTGAGCCTCCTGATGGCAGGTAGACCTTGCGCTCCAGAGCTTTGACTATTTGGTCGCCGATTCGGAAGTGATCGAAAATATCTTCAGAGTGCGAATACTCAATAAGGCGCTCAACGAGATCTGGTGCGACGGTTGACAAATAGCTTCGAATAGTGGAATTAGCAGTTTTACCGCTTACCACCAGCTGCTGGAAATCTTCATTGAAGACATCGCGGATAATTTTTACGAGCAGTTCTGGTTCGGAGTGAAGCTGCATGGGTGCCTTGCCGCTCTCGGCCTGACGCGTAATCTCCTCCCACTGCATCTGGAGTCTTTCAATATCAAGCTTCAGCTGTTCTTCAGTTGCACCCTCGGCAGCGGTTCTAACAATGACGCCGGCCTCATCAGGAAGTGCGCCTTTCAGGATCTGCTTTAGACGTGCTCTCTCGCCCTCAGGAAGCTTTCTCGAGATTCCGGACATGTTTCCGGCTGGAACATAAACCAAAAATCTGCCTGGAAGTGAGATTTGAGATGTGAGACGCGCACCCTTTTGTCCAACAGGATCTTTAGTTACCTGAACCAAAACCTGATCGCCGGTCTTAAGTGCCAGCTCAATTCTTCTCGGTTGATTTCCTGTTTCGGCAGCATCCCAGTCGACTTCACCCGAGTAAAGAACCGCATTGCGCCCGCGTCCAATGTCTACGAATGCCGCTTCCATTGAGGGCAAGACGTTTTGCACTTTACCGAGGTAAACATTTCCAATGATTGATACGCTCTGCGACTGAGTCACATAGTGCTCAACGAGCAGTCCATCCTCGAGGACCCCAATCTGGAATCGCCCGTCGTCTTCGCGAACAATCATCTTTCGATCAACAGATTCGCGTCTTGCTAAGAATTCGCTCTCAGTGACTGTAGAGCGACGGCGTCCAGTGTCTCTGGAGTCCCTGCGACGTTGCCGCTTAGCCTCAACCCTGGTTGAGCCGTCGTCTTCCTTTTTCTTTTCCTTCTGAGGCTTGACCTTCTCCTTAGGAGCGTCCTTCTTCTTACGTTCCTTACGCTCCGGCTTCGGTTCTGCCTTTTTCTTGGCGGGTCTATCGACAGCTGGAGTTGGTAGTGATGGTGCCTGGAATATCAGTTGCGTAGCAACTGGCTTGACTGGTTCTTCTTTTTTCTTTGCCACTTGTGCCTAAATGGCCTTTAGTTCACACCCTTGAGGGCCCTCTTGTGATTCAAGCCGCGACCTGAATCGAAACCTAATGCGTCAAAACACGTTGTTATTGACGAAACCTTCGATGCGCGTGTGATCGCATCTACTTAGAAGTATGCCACGGCTCAGGTAAAAATGGGATAATTCCCCTATGTTCCCCGTGTTTCTAATCATTTTCGGCGCTGTCGGCTGGATTGCTAGCTTCGGATTGACGCTGGAAAGGATCAAGGTTGCTGGAGATCCAGGAGCGGCGACAGCCTGTGACATCTCGCCATTTCTTAGCTGCAAGTCCGTGATGCTGTCAGAGCAAGCAGCCTTGTTTGGATTTCCAAATCCTCTGATTGGACTTGCCGCATTCTTTGCTCCGATTGTGGTTGGCTTCGCAATCTTGGCTGGAGCTAAATTTGCCAGCTGGTTCTGGCAAGCATTTTTGCTTGGCCATGTTCTTGCCATGGCATTCGTCTTCTGGTTATTCAGTCAAAGTGTTTATGTGATTGGTTCTCTTTGCATTTACTGCATGGTCGCATGGACAGCAACAATCCCGCTCTTCTGGTCCATTCTTGGATTTGCCGGGAAAGAAGGACACCTCGGGGCAAAATTTGTCAGAGGCGGAAATTTTGTCTATGAGTGGGCTTGGGTGTTGACCGTAATCACTTATCTATCACTAATTGCCCTGATTGTGATTCACTTCTGGGATTTCTGGCCCACTTTGTTTTAGAACCAGATTGCTAGCTCGCGCTTAGCGCTATCTTCTGAATCTGATCCGTGAACAAGATTCTGAATAACTTTGGTGCCCCAGTCTCTAGACAAATCTCCTCTGATTGTTCCAGGTGCGGCGAGTGTTGGGTCAGTAACGCCAGCTAAAGATCGGAAACCTTCAATAACTCTCTCACCCTCAAGACGGATAGCAACCGTGGGTCCGGAGAGCATGAATTCCATAAGGGGCTCATAGAACGGCTTACCCTCGTGCTCGGCGTAGTGCTTGGCAAGAAGTTCTCGATTGGGCTGGACATACTTGAGGTCCGCTACCTTGTAACCCTTAGCTTCGCAGCGCGAGATTATTTCCCCAATTAGATTGCGTCTAACGCCATCTGGCTTAATGAGTACTAGGGTCGCGTTCAATTTGCTCTCCCATCAACTTGTTGTAATTCTCTCGTGCTTTATCAATTGTTCCACCTGCAATCATGGCCCAGATCCAAAGACCCACCAGGATGGTTCCAATAACGAACATTCCCCAGAGCCAAAAACCACTTACCAATAGAGCTGCCTGAATGACCCAGCCAATCCAGTAGCCGTATCTAGAGCGGAGCAGTGCGGGAGTGATTATTGCCAACAGGGCAAACGTCAGTCCAATCCCCCAGATGATTTCAACTGCTGGAAGCTCTGGAGACTGGTCCGCGGCCTTGAGGCCAAATGCGGTAAGAGTGGCGAAGAAAATGACGATGGACTGAAAACTCAAAACTATCGAGGCTAGTAGCCGCTTAGTCGATTTATTCTTCATCGTCATCCTTCTGCAATTCTTCCAGTACAGATCCAATTAGGTAAAGCGATCCGGTCACAAAAAGCGCAGAGTCCGCTTGCTCAGCTATAAACCTAGCCTCCTTAAAGGCCTCAGAGACATTCTCGAAGGTTCCAACCACATTTCCACCGTGACTGGTTATCTTTTCGGCCAATTCCAAAGCTGGCAGGGCTCGAGGTCCCGAAACCTCGGTAACGATGAGGGCTGGGAACATTTGCGCAAACTGCCGAGCTGCAGTGTCAATGTCTTTATCAGAGAGCATCGCAACAAGGCCTATTCGTTGAACATCCTGAAAGTGACTAGTGATCGCTGATTGCAGGCTTCGAAGCCCTGCGGGATTGTGTGCACCATCCAAGACAACCAGAGGTTCTTTGCTAACCACCTGCAGTCTTCCCGGACTCACCACATCTGCCATTGCGACCCGAAGATACTCATCAGCAATTGCTCGTCTTCCAAGAAATTGTTCAACAGCGACAATTGCTGTTGCTGCATTCTCAGCCTGATGCAGGCCTATGATCGGCATCCAAATATCAGGGTAGTTTCCGGCGCTGCCTCGAACTGTAAAGCGTGTCCCTAATCCTTCGGCAGAAGCTGTTTCCAAAAAGAAATCATTTCCAGCTACAAAAGTATCTTGGGAAGCCTTGCTGCGAAGAATTTCAATTACTGATGGCTTTTGCGCGGAAGAAACAACAATTGACTTGTTCTTGATAATTCCAGATTTAGTCACTGCAATCTCTTCAACCGTTTCACCCAGCACCTTGGTGTGGTCTAGATCTATTGCAGTAAATACTGAAACATCGCCGTCGGCAACATTCGTCGAATCCCACTCACCGCCAATTCCGACCTCAAGCACCAAAACATCGACCGGAGCATCGGAGAAAATTTGGAAAGCAATTGCAGTCATTGCCTCAAAAAATGTAAGTGGCTGTTCCCCTTGCGCGGCAAGGCGTGCATCAATTAGCTCAAGAAGAGGTTTGGTTTCACTATAAGTCTCAAGAAACCGCTCGTCCTCGATTGGATTGCCATCAAGAGATATTCGCTCGTTGAACCGGACCAGATGTGGTGAGGTTAGGCGTCCAGTTCTTAACCCCAGCTCACGCAGGATTCTTTCAATAATCCGAGCGGTAGAAGTCTTTCCATTCGTTCCAGTGATGTGAATGATTGGGTAGTTGTTTTGCGGGTTCCCAAGTATTTCGCAAGCTAGACGAGTGGGCTCGAGCCTAGGGCGCATCTGGTGCTCGGGCTTTCTGGCGTATAGCTCTTCGAGAGCCGCCAGCATCGCTTCACTGCTCACCGTTTAGAAAGCTCTATCTTGATTTGGCCGCTCTCCCCAACTGAAAGCTCGCCAGAACCCTCAGTAATGCTGAATTCAGTTGCCAGGGTTTCATCACAGACAAATTGCTGGTGTTTGACGATGGCAGCGACGGTCGCAGCGTCCGCTTGCAACTCAAGTGCAATGCGATCAGAGACATCCAGGCCAGCGTCTTTCCTAGCCTGCTGGATGTGGCGAATCGCATCTCGTGCCACACCTTCTTGCTCAAGCTCCTCCGTCACCGTTAGGTCTAGTAGTACAAATCCCCCGCTGGTAACACCGGCAGCGGTTGCCTCCGATGAAGAAGCTTGCAGAGTGAGGTCGTATTCACCCTCTTCCAGCTGGAAGTCGCCGACCACTACCTTGCCTTCTGCAACTCTCCAGTCACCAGACTTGGCCTTTTGAATTACTTCCTGCACCGCTTTTCCAAGTCTTGGCCCTAAGGCTCTGGCATTTACGGACAATGTTTTAGTTAGCCCAAACTGCTTAGCCACTTCTTCGGTTGCTCTAACTACCGTGACTTTCTTGACGTTTAGCTCATCGGCAATTAGGTCTGAATACCTAGCAAGAGAATCTGCTTCCGCAACCGCGATAGTCAGTTCGCTCAGTGGCAACCTCACCCGCAGACCATTGGATTTGCGGAGCGCTAATGCAGCAGAGGCTGCTTCACGAATTGCATCCATGTCCCTAACAAGATCTGGGTCGAGCGGAAACTCTTCGGCCTCGGGCCAGGACTCGAGGTGTACCGAGCGACCGTTAGTCAGTCCTCGCCACATCTCTTCGCTGATGATGGGTAAAAGTGGCGCGACAGCTCTAAAAACTGCCTCGAGAACCGTATAGAGAGTGTCGAAGGCATCTTTATCTCCCGACCAGAATCTGTCACGAGATCTTCTGATGTACCAATTTGTCAAAATCTCAGAGAACTCTCTAACTCTTGCTGAAGCTAGGTAGCTGTCAAACTCATCAAGGTCCTTTTGGACCGCAACAATCATTTCTCGAGTTTTGGACAGAATGTAACGATCTAAAAGATCGCTGGATGAGAATGACGGGCTTGCTTGGTAATTCGAAGCATTTGCATAAAGAGTAAAGAAGTAATAGCTATTCCAAAGAGGTAATAGTGCCTGACGCACACCCTCGCGAATTCCCTGCTCGGTGACCGAGATGTTTCCGCCTCGAAGAATTGTCGAAGACATCAGGAACCAGCGCATGGCGTCTGAGCCATCGCGATCAAAAACATCGTTCACATCCGGGTAATTACGGAGTGACTTTGACATCTTTTGCCCGTCATTACCAAGCACAATTCCATGGCTGATTGCGTTCTTGAAAGCAGGCCTGTCAAAAAGCGCGGTTGAAAGAACGTGCAGTGTGTAGAACCAACCTCTGGTCTGGCCAACGTATTCAACAATGAAATCACCGGGGAAATGAGTGTCAAACCACTCCTGATTTTCAAATGGATAATGTACCTGTGCAAAAGGCATGGAGCCGGATTCAAACCAACAATCCAACACCTCTGGCACTCGTCGCATCATTGACTTGCCGGTTGGGTCATCGGGATTTGGTCTCACCAGCTCATCGATTACAGGACGATGGAAATCCGCTGGCCTGACTCCAAAGTCTGCTTCCAGTTCATCGAGTGAACCATAGACATCTACCCGAGGATAGTTTGGATCATCTGATTTCCATACGGGGATTGGTGCTCCCCAGAACCTGTTTCGAGAAATTGCCCAGTCACGAACATTCTCCAGCCATTTGCCAAAGCTTCCATTTTTGGTGTGCTCAGGCACCCAGTTAATCTGCTGGTTTAGCTCAAGCATTCGATCACGAATCATGGTTGTCTCGACGAACCAAGATGAAACCGCTTTGTAAATCAGTGGATTCTTGCACCTGTAGCAGTGAGGGTATGAGTGGTCGTAGGAAGCTTGCCTTAGCAATCGGCCAGCTGATTTGAGGTCTTGAGTGATTGGCTTGTTAGCGTCAAAGACGTGCTGTCCGGCATAGGGGGCAATGATTGAGGTGAATTGACCGCGCTCGTTGATTGAAACATATGTGGGAATTGAAGCTGCATTGCAAAGCAACTGGTCATCCTCACCATAGGCAGGAGCCTGGTGAACAATTCCTGTTCCCTCATCAGCGGTGACGTACTCGCCTACCAGGACCTGCCAAGCATTTGCAGTTTCAAACTTCTCGGGATCCGCATAAAAATCAAATATTCTTTCGTAGCGAATTCCTGCTAAAGACTTTCCAAGAACGCTCTTGGTGAAATGACTTTCCGCCTCTTCGTAGCTTTCAAAACCCAGTTCACGAAGGTATGCAGAAACTGCGCTTTTAGCCAAGAGATACTTTTTACCTCCGAGCACGCTCTTAGGGGCATCAACAACCACATATTCAATTTCTGGCCCAACGGCCAGAGCGAAATTAGTTGGAAGAGTCCAGGGGGTTGTTGTCCAGGCCAAGAAGTTGACTCCGGCAAATTCACCCTCGCTGACTGGAAAAGTGACTGTGACTGACTGATCCTGCCTTGGCTTATAAACCTCATCGTCCATCCGGAGCTCATGATTGGATAGCGGGGTCTCACATCTCCAGCAGTAAGCAAGAACCTTAAAGCCTTCGTAGATTAATCCTTTTTTGTGAAGCTCCTTAAATGCCCAGATAACACTCTCGGTGTAGTCCTGATCAAGGGTCTTGTAGTCGTTGTCGAAGTCGACCCAGCGAGCTTGTCTAGTGACGTAGCTTCTCCAATCCTGCGTGTACTTCAAGACCGAGCTGCGGCAAAAATCATTGAACTTGCCCACGCCATACTTTTCAATTTCAGGTCGCCCTGAGATACCCAGAAGTCGCTCAGCTTCAACTTCAGCTGGTAGGCCGTGGGTGTCCCAACCGAATCTGCGCTCAACACGCTTTCCGCGCATGGTCTGATACCGAGGGACCAGGTCTTTGGTGTAACCAGTTAGAAGATGTCCGTAGTGAGGCAACCCATTGGCAAATGGTGGACCGTCATAAAAGACGAACTCTTCGGCTCCAGTTTCAAGGCGCTGGTCGATGGAAGCCTGAAAAGTGCCATCCTTTTCCCAATAATCCAGCACCTCACGCTCAATAGCTGGAAAGCTAGGCGAGGGATTAACGGCACCGCCGGCGCCTTTGTGCTTGGGATACATCGCTACTTTCGAACCTGGGCAGAATAACAATGTTAATCTAGTGAGCATTACTATGCCGAGGTCTGCATGAGAAGAGCCAAACCCGAACCAACCAGGGCCGCCCAGGTCCCTGAAAAGGCAACTGTTGACGGCCTCGAGGCTAAGTGGGTGCCGAAATGGGAAAGCTCTGGCGTTTACAGATTCGATGACAATGCCACTAGAGAACAGATCTACTCGATAGACACTCCCCCTCCGACTGCTTCTGGCTCTCTGCACGTTGGGCACGTTTTTAGCTACACCCACACAGACGTCGTGGCTCGCTTTCAAAGAATGCTGGGTAAAGAGGTTTTCTACCCGATGGGTTGGGATGACAACGGTCTTCCAACTGAAAGAAGGGTTCAGAACTACTACGGCGTTAGGTGCGACCCCTCACTTCCCTATCAGCCCAATTTCACCCCACCGCAGACTGGTGGAGACAACAAAAGCAGCAAGGCAAGCGATCAGCTTCCAATCTCGCGACAGAACTTCATTGAGCTTTGCGAAAAACTCACCGAGGAAGACGAGAAAGCATTTGAGAATCTGTGGCGCAATCTTGGACTTAGCGTCGACTGGTCTCAGACCTACAGAACAATCTCAAAAGATGCCCAGCGCGTTTCTCAACAGGCGTTTCTAAATAACCTACGTCGCGGAGAAGCCTACGTATCTCTAGCCCCAACGCTTTGGGATGTGACTTTCAGAACAGCAGTTGCCCAGGCTGAGCTTGAAGACCGAGAAATGCCTGGTGCATATCACCGAGTTGGTTTTGATGGACCTGAAGGAAAAATATTCATTGAAACCACAAGGCCGGAACTTATCCCTGCTTGCGTTGCGCTTGTTGCCCATCCAGAAGATGAAAGGTATAAGAAATACTTCGGCAAGACGGCGAAGACGCCACTGTTTGGTGTTGAAGTTCCGATTGTTTCTCACCGACTTGCGCAAATTGATAAGGGGTCTGGAATCGCCATGATCTGCACCTTCGGTGACGTCACCGACGTTGTTTGGTGGCGCGAACTAAAACTAGAAACCAGACCAATCCTTGGTTTTGATGGTCGAATCTTGCAGGAGGGTCCTGCTGCTGTGCTTTCTGGTCCTGGCAAAGATCTCTACGAGGAGCTAATTGGCAAGACTGTATTTAGCGCTAAGGAAAGAATTGTCGAAGCCCTCAGGAAAAGTGGCGACCTAGTTGGCGAACCAAGGCCGATCTCCCATCCGGTGAAGTTTTTTGAAAAAGGTGACAAGCCGTTAGAAATCGTTTCAACTCGCCAGTGGTACATAAAAAACGGTGGCAGTGACGAAGCGCTTTCCAAGCGACTTATTGAACTTGGTAAAGAAATGAATTTCCACCCCTCATTCATGCGGGTCAGACTCGAAGACTGGATTAATGGTCTCAACGGCGATTGGCTAATTTCCCGACAGAGATTCTTTGGTGTTCCAATTCCAGTTTGGTACCAGCTCGATGAAAACGGAAACCCAAACTATGAGTCTCCTCTTCTTCCCAGCGATGAAGCTCTTCCCATCGACCCTTCCTCTGACGTGCCAGCTGGGTTCAGTGAGGAGCAGCGAGGCAAGCCAGATGGCTTTATTGGTGAGCTAGACATCATGGATACCTGGGCCACTTCATCGCTGACCCCACAGTTGGCTGGCGGGTGGCCACGCGATGAAAAGAGATACAAGAATGTCTTCCCGTACGACCTGCGTCCGCAAGGACAGGACATCATCCGCACTTGGCTCTTCTCGACTCTGCTTAGAAGTCAGCTAGAGCACGGTGGACTGCCTTGGAAAAATGCCGCTATTTCCGGCTGGATTCTGGATCCGGATAGAAAAAAGATGTCTAAGTCCAAGGGCAATGTCGTGGTTCCAAACGAACTTCTAGAAAACCACGGATCTGACGCCGTTCGCTACTGGGCAGCTAGTGCTCGCCTAGGCACTGATGCCGCCTTTGACGAAGGTCAGATGAAAATTGGTCGAAGGCTAGCCATCAAGCTTCTCAATGCTGCTCGCTTTGCTCTGAGCTTTGAAATGCCAGAGGGTGTGAGTGAGATTTCGGAAAGGATTGACCTTTCGATGCTGGCATCGCTGAGTGAAGTCGTAAAAACTGCAACAGAAGCCTTTGCCGCCTACGACCACACCAAAGCCCTCGAAACAACCGAATCGTTTTTCTGGACCTTTACCGATGACTATCTTGAGCTCGTCAAAGATCGCGCTTACGGGTCGGAATATTCAGATCAGGAACGAGGCTCTGCAGTCTTAGCTCTTCGCTCGGCGCTTTCGGTGCTAGTTCGATTGTTCGCACCCTTCTTGCCATTCGCTTCTGAGGAAGTCTGGTCCTGGTGGCAGAAGGGGTCGGTACACCAATCTGCTTGGCCAACGATCGATGAGCTAAAGGGTTCGACACCGGAACTTATGAAACTGAGTAGCCAAGCCCTGATTCTTATTCGCAAGAGCAAGTCAGACCTCAAGCTCTCTATGAAAGCGGAGATTGCAGAGCTGAAACTAAAGGCTCCGGCCGCTCTGAGCTCTGTAGGGAAAGACCTACAATCTGTGGGAAATATCGCCAAGCTTGAGCTTATTGAAGACCCTGAAATTGCAATTGTGGAAGTTAGGTTCGCTGAGCCGCAATAACATTGCAGAATGACAAATCCACTTCTGCAGCTTTCCAATAAAGAATACGAACTAGTCGACTTTCAATCCCTTAGGGATGAGCACTACCTGCCCGCATTTGAAAATGCAGTCGCGGAGCACAACCGTGAGATTGCCCAGATCACTTCCCAGGCAGATGTGACATTCGAAAACACCCTGGTTGCACTTGAAAAATCTGGGCAGCTGCTCAACCAAATGATGCTCACCTTCTACAACAAAAGTGCCTCAGATACCAACGAGGAAATTCAGAAGCTCGAAGCAATCATCTTCCCCAAGTTTTCCGCTCACCTAGACTCCATCAATCTCAACCCAGATTTGTTCCAAAGATTGCTCAAATTAGAAACAGCCCTCAAGGCTGGAGAGCTAACTCTTGACGAAGAGTCAAGCTGGCTTGTCACTAAATACCTGCAGGACTTCAGACATGCAGGGGCTGAGCTGTCTGAGAGTGCAAGAGCAAGGGTGAGTGAGATCAATGAGAGGATTGCGGGCCTGCAGGCTGAGTTTGATAAGCGTCTTCTCGCTGACAGCAATGATTTGGCAGTAAATCTTCCTGATGCTTCGCGCCTGAAGGGTTTGGCAGAGAGTGAAATTGAAAGCTGCAGACAGGCCGCAGAAACCCGTAATCAGTCCGGCTACACAATTCCCCTTCTGAATTACTCGGGCCATCCCCTGCTTGCGAACCTTGAAGACCGGGAGCTACGCCAAGAACTGCTAGAGAGAACTCTCTCCAGAGCTGGTCGAGCAAACGATAACAACACCTCAGAGATCATCAAGGAAATGCTTGAGCTAAGGAGAGAAAAAGCGAAGCTCTTTGGATACAACACCTATTCCGAATACGTAACCAGCAACCAAACAGCCAAGAGCCCGGAGCGGATTCACCAGATGCTTCGGAGAATTGCTCCAATTGCAAGGGCCAATGCTGAGGCAGAGGCCAAGGAGCGCGAGGAGCTCCTGAGGCGTGAAGTTGATGCTGAACTAAGAGCCTGGGACTGGCCAAGATACACAGAGCAGCTGAGGGCCGAGAAGTATGCGGTCGACACCGCAGTACTCAAACCATATTTTGAACTCAGACGAGTTTTAGAAGATGGCGTGTTTTTTGCAGCTGGAAAGCTCTATGGGCTTTCTTTCAAAGAGAGAAAAGACCTAGTTGGCTATCACCCCGAGAACTGGATTTATGAAGTTTTCTATGAAGATGGCTCCCCCTGCGGGCTCTACATCTTTGATCCATTTGCCAGGCCTTCAAAAACTGGAGGCGCTTGGATGAACAATCTGGTGGATCAGTCGAAACTTCTTGGGAAGTTACCCGTTGTTGTCAACAACATGAACATACCTAAACCACCTGCAGGTTCTGCGGCGCTGATGACTTTTGATGAAGTTGGAACCCTGTTCCATGAATTTGGTCACACACTGCATGGACTGCTGTCAAATGTCACCTACCCACGATTCAGCGGAACGAGTGTCGAGCGCGACTTTGTGGAATTTCCATCACAGGTAAATGAGATGTGGATGCTCTGGCCCGAGGTTTTGGCCAACTATGCCGTTCACCATGAAACAGGCGAAAAACTAGACCCAATCTGGATCGAAAGAATTACGGCGACAGAAGCTTTCAACCAAGGCTTCGAGACGACTCATTACCTGCAGGCTGCAATCCTAGATCTGGCTCTGCACGAGGCGGGGACAACTCCTGAGGACTTGATCGCATTCGAATCCAAGGCAATCAAAGATTATGGACTGGACTTTGAGCCTGTTCCCACTCGCTATCGAACCTCATACTTCGCACACATCTTTGCCGGTGGCTACGCATCTGGTTACTACGGCTACATCTGGAGTGAAGTGCTTGATGCCGAAAGCGTTAACTGGTTCAAGGCCAATGGTGGACTGTCCAGAGAAAATGGACGTAAGTTCGCTGATGCCCTGATTTCTAGAGGTGGTTCCAAAGATTCAATGACGATGGTCAGAGAGTTCTTAGGTCACGAGCCATCGGTTGAGCCGCTGATGAAAAGAAGAGGCTTGGCCTAGGCGGTCTTGTCCTTCAGGCGCTGTCTGAGCGGCTGAACCTTGGGAAGAGCCCTGCTCTGAACAATCTCTGATGTGATGACTACTCTGCCCTGAGTGGTTGAACCAGGAAGTTCGAACATTATTGGATTAAGTAGCTCTTCCAAGATTGCCCTGAGGCCTCGAGCGCCCGTTTCTCTCTCCACTGCTTGGTCAGCAATTAGTTCTATGGCAGCTGGTTCAAATTCAAGCTCGAAACCATCGAGCTCAAACATTCTTTGGTACTGCTTGATCAAGGCATTTCTCGGTTCAGTAAGGATTGAGATCAGAGCTTCACGGTCGAGTTGATCAACTGTTGCGATTACTGGCAAGCGGCCGATAAATTCTGGAATCAATCCAAACTTTCTCAAATCCTCAGGCTGAACCTGTCGGAAGATGTTTGCGTCATCGCTCTTTTCCTTCAGAGGGGAACCGAAACCAATTCCCTTCTTGCCGGTTCTTTCGCCAACGATGGTTTCAAGTCCAGCGAATGCACCCGCGACAATGAAAAGGACATTGGTGGTGTCAATCTGAATGAATTCCTGCTGTGGATGCTTTCTTCCACCCTGTGGCGGAACAGAGGCGATGGTTCCCTCCAGAATTTTTAGAAGTGCCTGCTGCACACCTTCTCCAGAGACATCTCTGGTGATTGATGGGTTTTCAGCTTTTCTTGAAATCTTGTCAATCTCGTCTATGTAAACAATTCCAGTTTCCGCGCGCTTTGGGTCGTAGTCTGCTGCCTGCAGAAGTTTTAGAAGGATATTCTCCACGTCTTCTCCGACGTATCCAGCTTCCGTTAGCGCCGTAGCATCGGCAACGGCGAACGGGACATTCAATCTCTTTGCCAGGATTTGCGCGAGGTATGTTTTTCCACAGCCAGTTGGCCCAATCATCAAAATGTTGCTCTTCGTCAGCTCAACATCATCCTGCTGCTTACCAGCTGCGCTCAAAGTTCCACCAGCGCGAATTCGCTTGTAGTGGTTGTAGACAGCAACCGATAGTTGCTTCTTAGCTCCGTCTTGGCCAATTACATATTCATCAAGAAAGGCCTTGATTTCCTTAGGCGTTGGTAGCTCTAAAGACTCAGTTTGTGAGCGGGCTTGGTTACCCAGTTCCTCTTCGATGATTTCATTACAAAGCTCGATGCATTCGTCGCAGATATAAACCGAGGGTCCGGCGATAAGTTTTCTAACCTGCTTTTGGCTCTTTCCGCAGAAAGTGCACTTAAGTAGGTCGCTAGTTTCGCTCAGGGTCACCTTTAAACCCTATATCTAGAGGCCGCAACAGCCTCAGCCATTCGAAGAGTTTTAGACCTTCCGTGTGGTGAGAACCTGGTCGATTAGGCCATATTCCATAGCCTCTTGCGCCGTCAGGATCTTGTCGCGGTCAATGTCCTTGTTTACCTGCTCAATTGACTTTCCGGTGTGCTTGGACAAGGTCTCCTCGAGCCAAACTCTCATACGCATGATTTCTTTTGCCTGGATCTCGATGTCAGATGCCTGACCCTGGCCAGATCCTCCGGTGGCTGGCTGGTGAATCAGAACCCTTGCATTCGGAAGGGCAAGACGCTTTCCCTTTGTTCCAGCGGCTAGTAGCACTGCAGCCGCAGATGCAGCCTGTCCGAGACAGACTGTTTGAATCTGGGGTCTGATGTACTGCATGGTGTCATAGATAGCCGTTAGCGCCGTGAATGAGCCGCCTGGAGAATTGATGTACATCGTGATGTCACGATCTGGATCCTGAGACTCCAGAACCAGTAGCTGAGCCATGATGTCATCAGCTGATGCATCATCTACCTGGACGCCAAGAAAGACGATTCGGTCTTCAAACAACTTGGTGTACGGGTTGTGACGCTTGAAACCGTAGGAGGTTCGCTCCTCGAATTCAGGAAGGATATAGCGGGCCTGTGGCATTGGGATTCTTCCCGAGGCTGATTCCATAAAGCTCATCGACTATGCCTTTCCTACCCCAGTAGATCTGGTTGCAAACTGTTGAATGTGATCGATAAATCCATAGTCGAGTGCTTCCTCGGCTGTAAACCAGCGATCGCGATCACCATCTTGCATAATCTGCTCGACTGACTTTCCGGTTTGTGCAGCCGTAAGTGTGGCCAACTGCTTTTTCATCGACATGATCAGTTCTGCCTGGGTCTGGATGTCCGATGCCGTTCCACCGAAGCCACCGAGTGGCTGGTGTAGCAGGACTCTGGTGTTGGGAGTTGCGTATCTTTTACCCTTGGTTCCGCTTGATAGCAAGAATTGACCCATCGAGGCGGCCATGCCGATACCAACTGTGACTATATCATTGGGTACGTACTGCATGGTGTCGTAGATGGCCATGCCCGCGGTGATTGATCCACCGGGAGAGTTGATGTAGAAGTAGATATCCTTTTCGGCATCCTCGGCTGCTAGCAGCAAAATCTTGGCGCAGATTTCATTTGCGTTTTCGTCTCTTACTTCGCTGCCTAGCCAGACAATTCTGTCCTTGAGCAGTCTGTCAAAAACGTTGTTTCGCTCCATCGAGGGAACTGACATTGATACTCCTTAGTTGTGCAATAAAACCCTAGTAAGGAGCTAAGACTTTGACCCGCCGTGTTCGCCTTAGGCGTTAGGCCTGGTACTCGACCTTCTTACCGCTGGTGTCGCTGATTTCAGCGTTTGCCACAAGGAAATCAACAGCCTTGCGTCTTGCTAGCTCAGAAACGTAGGCAGGGACCTGGCCCGCGTTTGAAATCTGCTTTATGAAGTCATTGGGGTTCATTCCGTAGCTGGTCGCCATGAGAGCCAGGTAGTCAACCAACTCCTTGTCCTGAACCTTGATTTGCTCAGCCTTAACCACGGCATCCAAAATCAACCTGGTCTGGAAGTTCTTCTCAGCTTCTTCTGTAACTTCCTTGCGGTGCTCACTGTCCTGAAGTCGACCCTCGCCCTCCAGGTGGGAGTGAACCTCACGCTCAATAGCCACCTGAGAGGTTGGAATCTTGGCCAGCTTTACCAGCTCGTCCACAATCTTGTCCCTGGCTTGAAGGATTTGCTTGCGAGCCATTTGCTTTTCAATCTTCTGTTCAACATCAGCTCTAAGTTCTGCCAGGGTGTCAAACTCACTGGCTAGCTGAGCAAAGTCATCATTTAGTTCTGGAAGCTCCCGCTCTTTCACAGCCTTCAGCGTTACAGCGACCTCAGCTTCTTTTCCGGCAAACTCCCCACCGACAAGTTTTGATCGAAATGTGGTCGACTCCCCTGCGGTCAAGGTGTCCAGCGCTTCATCAATTCCATCCAGAAGCTGGTTAGATCCGATTTCGTATGAGATGTCGCTGGCGGTGTCAATTTGATTACCCTCAATGCTTGCACTGAGGTCGATAGTTGTGAAATCGCCCTTTTGAGCTGGACGCTCAACTGTCTTCAGGGTTCCGAATCTTGCTCTGAGTGCATCCAGCTCAGTGTCTACATCGAGCTGCGCAACTTTGATTGGCTCAACCGAAACCTTCATGCCCTTGTAGCTGGGCATTTCAAATTCGGGCTCAACTTCAACCTCTAGCTCGACCACTAATTCTTTGCCTGGCTCTGCCGAGGAAGGAGCTGATTTGATGTCAGCCTGCGGTGTGTCGAGCGGACGCAGGTCTTTTTCCCGCAAGGCATCGCGGTAGAAAATATCGAGACCATCATTGATTGCCTGGCCGATGATGGCGTCTTTGCCAACGCGCTGATCGAGTACGGCGGCAGGGACTTTGCCTTTGCGGAACCCAGGAATGTTTACCTGCTCAGAGACGGTCTTATATGCGCGGTCTAGAGCTGGCTTGAAACTTTGCTGGTCGACCGTAATGGTCAGTTTCACGCGGGTTGGGTTAATGCGCTTGACTTCGGTCTTCACTTTGCTCCGCTTCTAAGTTCCTTGCTGGTCGGGATGACAGGATTTGAACCTGCAACCCCCTGTACCCAAAACAGGTGCGCTACCAAGTTGCGCTACATCCCGGAGATTCCCGCCAACCAGCTGGTCGCGAGCCTGAACACTCTATCCCATAGAATGGGGTGGCGTCTAACGCACGCGAGTGTAGCTCAATGGTAGAGCCTCAGTCTTCCAAACTGATTACGCGGGTTCGATTCCCGTCACTCGCTCCAATTAGTCTCTGAGGTCCATCAATTCAACAGCTTTAGCAAAGTCTGGGACCTTGGCTTTGAGCTCCTGGAATGTCCCCTGCGCGACAACTCTGCCCTTATCCAGATAAATGATGTTGTCAGCATTCATAACTGTTGAGAGCCTGTGAGCGATAAGGACAATGGTCATATTTCCACGAAGCTTGTCTAGGGTCTGATTAACCTTTGACTCAGTTTCAGCATCCAATGCGCTGGTTGCTTCGTCAAGAAAAAGAATCTTTGGATCTCTATAGAGAGCTCTAGCTAGACCAAGTCTTTGAATCTCGCCACCAGAGAGCTCACCTGAATCAGGGGTTATTAGTCCGTGAACGCCAAAGCGACTTGGATCAAGGAAATCACCAAGCCCTGCCAATTCGAGTGATCTCGCTACCTTTTCCAAGTCTGTTGATGCTTCATCAACAAGTGAAACATTTTCCGCTAACGAGCCAGTGATGAGGTGTGGTCTCTGCGGAACAATTCCAATAACGCCTGGAGAAGTCTCCAAAATGTGTCTAGGAGAAAATCCCGAAATCAACACTTCTCCTGAGCTTGGCATTCTGAATCCAGTGGCCAGCTCAAACGAAGTGGTCTTTCCCGCACCCGACGGACCAACAATGGCGACTTTGCTCTTAGGCGCAACATCAAATGACACGCCAGCCAGAGTGGGTGAGGAGTTTCCGGCAAAAGTGAAGCTAACGTTGCTGAATTTCAAATCAGCAGATTCAATTACCAGGACATGATTGATCGTTTTTCCGGTTTCCGCATCCAGTCCTTGCCTGTGGATGGCGACTAGATTTTGAAAAGCAATTTGTGCTTGGGAGCTTGCGGCGACCATTTGTTGGTATGCCGCTTGTAGAGGCAGGATTGAGGCAATCAGTCTCAAGCCACCAGCCATGAAGACTCCAATTGTTATGGACTGTGAGCTGAGATCACTAAGAACAACAATTCCGGCAAGAAAAGCAAATATGCCGATAATCAAAGAGGTCTCGATTACATATCTGGGCAAGCTATTGAGTGTGTAATTCAATCCGACACCTGTGGCGGCCTGGCGCTTGCCAGAGACAATCGATTCGAGCCACATACCAGTGCTGCCCGCAGCTTTGACTTCTCTTCGAACGCCAAATAGTTCTCTAGATTTCGTCAGGGCGGCCTCAGAGCCCTGAACCAGATTCACGGAATTCCGCCTAAGTCTGAAGTTGACTAGGCGATTCATCACATAAACGACTCCACCTAGATAGATGAGAATCGCAAGTGTTGCAATTGGATTAACAAAAAAGAAAATACTGACAAGAGCGATAAGCAAAGCTGATTCAGCGATGAAAGTCATTCTTCCATTTAGGAATCCGCCAATTGATTGAGTAGAAATCAAGATCGAATTTTGAAAACGTGACACTGTCTCACTCAAAGATGCTTCAAAAGTTGGTTCATTTGAGAAGTAATTTCGCGTCAACTGTTCAGCGAAATCAGATTCCAATTGCGCCACAGTCAAAGAGGTGCGCAAATTGAGCCAAATGGAGAAGAAGGACTTCAAAATGAATGTGGCAACAACTGCCATGGCAATAAAGACAGCTTCAGTCTCGGTAATCAGGATTTGCCCAAAGATTGGGAGGTTAAGAGGAGACTGTCTAGCTGTTCCAGCAGCTAATGCGCTAAATGCTGTGGCAAGCAGGGCTATACCCGCAAGGCCGATGATGTCGAGGCCATTGGCAAGGATTCGAGCAATGGCAAGAAGTAGCAGCTTCCGCCGCTTGCGCCTTGGAAGTATCTGAGAGATTGAGTTGAAGGTAAGTTTCTGCATTTGTCCCTGCTCGATTACCCAAGTCTAGTTTGGGGAAGTTTGCAGAGCTGGAGAATGCCTGAGATTAGGAGCCTTTTATGTCGATGGCTATCTGCTTTAGTGCACGTTGCCCCTCAGGGGATGGAATCAGTGGGTAAACGTGAAGGCCACCCGGCTGCCGATGTATCTTCACTGCAACCTTCGCATCGGTCATTTTTTTGTAAAGCGCCTCGAGGTCAGGAAAGAAAAGCTCGTAGTCCCCTGCATAAATGGAGGTTCTGGGCAAATGACCCATTTCTCCTCTAAGCGGACTGACTTCCGGTCTTCTATAGTTTCCGACTCCCGACCAAACAGTAGCTATGTAACGCAAAGAGTTTGGATTCAGCCATGGGTCACGGGCTTCATAGAGCTTGCTCTTTTCACCAAACTCCGAGTCAACCCAGGGAGAGATAAGAACCAGTGCCTCGATCTCGCGCCAGGTGGTTTGTGCAAGTGAAAGCGCAAGTCCGCCGCCGGCCGAGTCGCCCATCAGGATTGTCTTTTGATTCTTATTTATTGATTGCTTGACTTTCTCGAGGAACCTAAGGGCATCATCAACTTTGTAAGTTGGAGACAGTCCGTAGCAAGGAACGACAAACTCAGAGCTTGTCTCTCGTGCTAAATGAGTTATCAAATCCCAGTGCTGTTTAGCAATTGGCTGAACATATCCCCCGCCGTGAAGGTAAACAACCGTTTGTGAAGCATGGTTAGGGGCAACTCTGTAAAGCTTGAATCCATCAACAATTTCGAAATTTAGGCTGAGCCCCTGCAACTGCTTCTTCGATGGATGAGCTGGTGACCTCGGTGGCTGACCAATCTTTGCCAAACCCAGTTTCTTTCTCAGCAGGAAGTAGGTCCATACCATTCGCATGACCAAGCTCATTTTTGACACTTCCTGCACCAGTACAGCTTTCTACCTGAAAACAGTTTCATCGAAATCGGTCCCCCGCACTCTCTGCAGGGCTCACCTGTTCGCTTATAAACGTAGTAGCGATCATCCAGATTCACACTTGCTTTCAAGTAACCATCGCGAGTGAGCATTAAACCCGTTCTAACTCCAATGGGCATCAGTTTTTCTGCATCTAACCAAATGGATTCAATAATCTCTCTGGGTAGTTTTTTACCCGGAGTTAGTGGGTTTACTCTGGCTCTGAAAAGTAGCTCAGCACGATAAACATTGCCAATTCCTGCAACCATCGACTGATCCATCAATAGCTCAGCAATTGATCTTGAGCTAGAACTGATTCGTCTAGCAAAAACATCAATGGCATCTTTCTCAGCTCGCAGCGGATCGGGTCCAAGTTTTGAGATAGCGCTTGCAAAGCCTTCTTTGTCAACAATTTCGCATGCAGTTGGTCCCCTTAGATCCGCGAGATTGTTGGAGGTTATAAACCTGGCCCTGACTTGACCTTTAGGTTCTGGCACAACTGAATCAAAAGATTGAAATCCCCACTTGCCATATATTCCGAGGTGAATTCGTATGGCCACTTTCCCGAAGAACAGAAACATCTGTTTGCCGTATGCCTCAGCGGAAGTCAGTTTTTTGCCAGAAACAATTGAGGCTTCTGTGAAGCGGCCCTGCGGGGAAAGAACCTTAACTTTTCTGTCTTGAAAGTCTCTCTCAAACCGCTTAGCAATTCTATGGACGGTATGGCCCTCAGGCATCGTTAGTAGATAACCTCGCCGGTTTTCTCGAAGTGAGATATCTTGCCGATCCTTCTCACATGACGCTCATCTTTAGAAAATGGTTGAGTCAAGAAAATCTGAATTAGTTCTAAAACTTCTTCTTTGCTGTGCTGTCTAGCTCCCAGGGCTGCGACATTTGCATCATTGTGATCTCTAGCGAGAGCGGCCGTTTCCTTGTTCCATATGAGAGCTGCTCGAATACCTGAAACCTTATTGGCGGCGATTTGCTCGCCATTGCCACTTCCACCCAGGACAATGCCAAGAGCCGGGACGCCTTTGTCTAGGTCGCTAATCACCGCTTGGGCAGCAGCAATACAAAACCCCGGGTAGTCATCGAGAGCGTCATACTGCTTCGGTCCGTGATCTTGAACCTCGTAGCCAAGGGCAGCAAGCTCCTTGACTAAAAACGCGCTCAGCTCCATCCCAGCGTGGTCAGTGGCGATGTGGATTCTCATGTTGTCCTCGTTCCAAGGATACTGCTGGCATTTGCCTAACCTCCCGGGTGCCCAGCTGACATAGGCTAGAGCGGCTAAAACCACTGACGAAAGAAGCAAAATGCCCGGTGAAAACCTAACCAGAGTCGAAGCCAAGGAAAGAGCCGACAATCTCTCAGTAGACAGCTACCTGGTTGAGCTGGACCTAACAGATGATGACAAGACTTTTGCATCGAAGACCAAAGTAATCTTCAGCGCAAAACCGGGATTTTCCACATTCATCGATGCCATTACTGATTCAGTTCAGAAGATCACGCTGAATGGCAAGGACCTTGACCCTTCCACTCACTCAGACAACGTGAGAATTCAACTGCCGAATCTTCTAGAAAAAAATGAACTAGTGATTGAGGCCAGGGGTAAGTACTCGAACACAGGTGAGGGTCTTCACAGATTCGTTGATCCGGTAGATGGCGAGGCATATCTTTATACGCAGTTTGAGGTCCCGGATTCTCGGCGGATGTTCCCCGTCTTTGAGCAGCCTGATCTAAAAGCAACTTTTGAGTTCCACATCACCGCCCCCAGTTCCTGGGAAGTCGTCTCAAACTCACCCACACCCCTCGCGACCGAAATTGGTCAAGGAAAATCAATCTGGCGGTTTGCACCCACAAAGAGAATCTCAAGTTACATCACTGCGCTTATAGCGGGTCCCTACAAGGTGTGGAGAGATGAGCTCACCTCGACCGATGGGCGAAAGATTCCTCTCGGAGTCTTTTGTAGAGGATCCCTCGCTCAATACATGGACGCCGACTACATCTTCGAGAAAACTAAAGCCGGATTCGATTACCTAGAAAAATTATTCGACTACCCATACCCATTTGAAAAGTACGACCAGCTCTGGGTTCCCGACTTCAACGCCGGTGCGATGGAGAATGCGGGTGCGGTGACATTCACCGAAAACTACGTGTTCAGATCCGCCGTCACCGATGCCACCAGGGAGAGAAGAGTTGTCACCATCCTGCATGAGCTAGCCCACATGTGGTTTGGCGATCTGGTCACCATGCGCTGGTGGAATGACCTGTGGCTCAATGAGTCCTTTGCAGAGTATGTGTCCACACTCGCAACTGCTGAAACCAGCGAATGGAAAGAGGCCTGGACTACTTTTGCAGCCCTAGAAAAGAACTGGGCTTATCGTCAAGACCAACTTCCATCTACACATCCGATTGTCGCCACCATTAATGACCTAGAGGATGTGCAGGTCAACTTCGATGGAATCACCTACGCCAAGGGAGCATCTGTCCTTAAGCAGCTAGTCGCCTGGGTTGGTCAGGATGCTTTCTTCAAGGGCGTTGCCAGCTACTTCAAGAAGCACCAGTGGGGTAACACTGTTCTGACCGATCTGCTGAAGGAGCTTGAGGCGAAGAGCGGTAGAGAGCTATCCGGCTGGTCCAAGCTTTGGCTGGAAACTGCAGGTGTCAACACCTTGAAGCCAAAGATTGAAAAGGCCGATGGAAAGATCAGCTCTTTCGCTATCGAACAAACAACTCAAGAGGGATACAACTTCCTTCGCCCCCATCGAATGGGAATTGGTTTCTTCAATCTAGAAAACAGCAAGTTAGTCAGAGTTGAGTATCTTGAGCTGGATGTTGATGGATCGGTAACTGAGGTCCCGCAGCTAGTGGGAAAGAAAGTTCCGGACCTGATTTTGCTCAATGACGGCGATTTGGCCTATGCCAAAATCAGACTGGACGAGGCGTCGAGGCTTGTTGCGTTGGAAAATCTCTCCAGCATCGAAGACTCCCTCGCAAGAACTCTGGTTTGGACTGCGGCTTGGGATGCCACTCGCGATGGCGAAGCTCCAGCCAAGGACTTTGTCAAACTTGTCCTGAACCACATCGCTCACGAGACCGAATCAACGACTGTTACCACTCTGCTAAGGCAACTGATTACCACCGGAATGCTCTATGTCAAACCTGAGACTCGCGAGCAGGTACTCTCCGAAATCGCATCTGGGCTGATCTCGCTAACCGAATCTGCTAAGCCAGGTAGTGACAACCAGTTGCAGTTTGCAAAGTTCGTGCCTCAGTTTGCTAGAGACGAAAACCACATGCAGTGGCTAAGTCAACTGCTCAGCGGAGAAAAGGTGATTGCTGGGTTGAAGGTCGACCAGGATCTTCGCTGGGAACTGCTCACCGGATTGGTAATTGGCGGTAAGGCTAAAGGCGCAGAAATTGATCAAGAACTGGCCAACGACAACACTGCAAATGGACAAAAGTTCGCTGCCGCCTGCAGAGCTGCCATCCCAACGGCAGAGGCCAAAGCAGAAGCATGGCGAATCCTCACCGAAACTGAGGAATACAGCAACACGCTTGTCAACAGCGCCTCTCTTGGTTTTGGACGTGTGACAGATTTGAATCTGCTAGCTCCCTACGCAAAGAAATATCACGAAGTCGCTCTGAAAATCTGGAACACCCGCAGCTACAAAATCGCTGAGTATCTTCTTGCGAATCTGTATCCGGTAGCACTCGCCACAAGTGAGCTGGCCGATTTGACGAAGGAATTGATTGAGAAACCAGAAATAAAGGACAAGCCTGCGCTTAGGAGAATTCTTGTTGAAAACCTGGCAGGACTCGAAAGAGGACTCAAAGCTCAGAAGGCAGATAAATAGTGGCGCTCAGCGTTGTTCTCAGTGAGTGGTCACTGCTGATTCACATTGCTGTGATCCTGCTATTGGCAGTAGTTGCAAAAATCATTCTGAGCTTCGCTACTAAACGCGCGGTAAGAACAATCATCGGCGGGGTCAGCAAGGTGCAGCGCACCGATGTTGACACAGTAGTTGCGGAGCAAAGACTGGCTCAGCGCACCAAAACCATAGCTAGCGTTCTAGACAACTTTGCAACCTGGGCAATCACCATAACCGCCGTGGTGATGGTGCTCAGCGAGCTGGGGGTCAACGTTGGCGCGCTAATTGCAGTTTCAACAGTGATTGGAGCGGCAATTGGTTTTGGCGCACAAACCCTAGTGAAGGATCTCATCAGTGGTTTATTCATTGTCTTTGAAGATCAGTACGGGGTTGGTGACAAGGTTCAATTAGATGGCGTGACAGGTGTCGTCGAGCGAATTGGTCTTCGAGTGACCGAAGTCCGCGACGAAAACAGCGTCCTGTGGTTTTTGCGAAATGGAGAAATCCTGAAAGTGGGAAACTTTTCTCAAGAAAAGAAATCTAAGTCTCGGAGTAAGTCCAAGTAGTGCAAAGTTTCTTCGATCGAGTCGGCGGCACAGAAACCTTTGAAAAGCTGACGGCAACTTTCTATGAAGGCGTAAAAAACGACCCTCTGCTCAAGCCGATGTACCCGGAGGAGGACCTGGGTCCCGCCGAGCGAAGACTGAGGATGTTTTTAGAGCAGTACTGGGGCGGACCAGACACCTATCAGAAAGAACGTGGTCATCCGAGGCTGCGAATGCGCCACGCTCCCTTTCAAATTGGACCCAAAGCCCGCGAAGCTTGGCTCAAACACATGAAGGCAGCGGTTTCGTCGCTAGAACTTTCATCGGCTGATGAGGCAGAGCTTTGGGATTATCTTGAGCGAGCAGCACATGCCATGCTCAACACTTTCGAAGACTAGGCGACCTTAAAGCTCTGCTTGGCGAGCACATGGCCGTAGCTGGACGTTAGCCTCACCCAACCATTTGTACGAAAAACTCTGATGTCTTCATCTTTTTGCATAAAACCAAGACCTGCCATCGCAAAAGCAGAAGCTCCTGGGAGATTGAACTCTAGGCTCACTGTCTTTCCCCAAATGCCAAGTCTCACCCTGGCCGCAATTGCGCTGCCAACACTTGAGGGAAGTGTTCTGGCAACCTCATCAATTCCATCCTGTGCCCACTTTGTAACTTGCGACTGCGCGACAGCGCCAATCTCTTCCCAACCTTGACGCGGTGGAGTCACTCCAGTCCAAGCTGCTCTCGCAGACACTGACGGCAGAACCAGCTCGGTTTCTGCATCATAGATATGCTCCACCACTTCTGAAATAGAAAATGAAGAGTCCAGCTCAACTGGCTTGGCAAGTCTTATTGCTCTTAGCCCAAGTACCGTCGGTCCATCGCTGAGAAGTGAACCGGAGTAGATCGGAGAAACATAAGATGCCAGGACATCCCCAAAAGCCCTGAACTTAATCAGCCCATCGTCATCCAGGCGCTTAGCTCTGGCCAGATAGGACTTCAGATCGGCCAGATCATTTGGGTCAAGGAAAGAAAGAGTCTGCATAGAAAAACTAAACTAGTGGTGAAAACGAGGGACACATGCTTGAACCCATTATCCCAGCCGATCCCATCGCAGATCTGGTTGATGTCTTAGATCTAAAGCAGCTTTCGGAGAACACTTTTCAGGGCCGAACCCAATGGATGCCGCACGGAAGAGTTTTTGGCGGACAGGTTCTGTCTCAATCTCTGATAGCTGCTATGCGCACCGTGCCCGCTGAGAGAGCTGTCCACTCTCTGCACAGCTACTTCCTTAGGCCTGGCGATATTCACAAAGAAATTGTTTTTGAGGTGGAGAACCTCAGGGACGGAAAAAGCTTCAGCGCCAGACGAGTGAAGGCCCTGCAGGATGGGCAGCCAATTTTTGTACTTAGCTGCTCATTTCAAGAGCCCTCTGGTGGAGTGAACCACCAGGAGGAAATGCCAAAAGATCTTCCCGAACCAGAATCTCTGCCCTCAGCCAAGGATTTGCTATCTAAGTTTGATCATCCTGCAACCAACTACTGGTCGAAGGCTAGACCTTTTGACCTTCGTCACGTTGGCGAACCGGTCTACTTGATGCCAGCAAAAACTCAAGATGCCAATCAGTTGATATGGTTCCGCGCGATCACTCCGCTGCCAGAAGACCCACAAATCCAAACCGCAGCACTGACATACGCATCTGACTACACAATTTTGGAATCAATAATGAAAAGACATGGCCTGAGCTGGGCTCACCCTGGAATCAATACAGCCAGTCTCGATCATGCAATTTGGTTTCACGAGAAAGTCAATGTGAATGACTGGATGCTCTACGTTCAGCACTCGCCCGCTGCGCAATCAGGTCGAGGCTTAGCGCTCGGCTCTATTTTTGCCAAAGACGGAAAGCTTCTCGCAACTGTGGCTCAAGAAGGAATGATTAGGGTCCCTGAATACCGCTAGTCGCGTGTGAGTCTGCGATAGGCCGATCTGTGGGGCTTGGAAGCCTCTGGACCCAGCCTCTCAACCTTGTTCTCCTCATACGCTTCGAAGTTACCTTCGAACCAATACCAGCGATCAGGAGTTTGGTCGTCTCCTTCGTATGCGAGTATGTGAGTGGCGACTCTGTCCAAGAACCAGCGATCGTGGGTAATTACTACAGCACAACCAGGAAACTCCAGCAGCGCATTTTCTAAAGATGCCAGAGTCTCAACGTCAAGGTCATTGGTTGGCTCATCGAGTAGCAATAAGTTTCCACCTTGCTTGAGCGTGAGAGCTAGATTCAATCTGTTTCTTTCACCACCGGATAGCACTCCAGCTTTTTTCTGCTGGTCGCTTCCCTTAAATCCAAACGCAGCGACATAAGCACGCGAAGGCATTTCCACCTGGCCCACCTGAATGTGGTCTAGACCTCCCGAAACAACTTCCCAGAGGGACTTGTTTGGGTCAATTCCAGCTCGGTTCTGATCGACATAGGAGATTTTCACTGTCTCTCCGATTTTTAGATCGCCACCATCAAGTTTTTCAAGGCCTGTGATGCACTTAAACAAAGTTGACTTTCCAACTCCGTTCGGTCCGATGATTCCAACGATGCCGTTGCGTGGTAGGGAGAAGGAAAGGTCTGTGAAAAGTGCTCGGCCATCAAATCCCTTGGCAATTTTCTTAGCCTCGATGACAACATCACCCAGCCTTGGTCCCGGTGGGATTTGGATCTCTTCGAAATCTAGTTTTCTGGTCTTCTCCGCCTCAGCTGCCATCTCCTCATAACGAGCAAGACGAGCCTTCGACTTGGTTTGCTTTGCCTTCGGGCTAGAGCGAACCCAGTCGAGTTCTTCCCTGAGTCTTTTTTGAAGCTTGGCGTCCTTCTTGCCTTGAACCTCGAGGCGCTCGGCTTTCTTTTCTAGATAAGTCGAGTAGTTACCTTCATATGGATAGGCTCTGCCGCGATCAAGTTCCAAAATCCACTGAGCAACATTGTCCAGGAAGTAGCGGTCGTGGGTCACTGCCAAAACAGCACCCGGATACTTAGCCAGGTGCTGCTCAAGCCACAGAACACTCTCAGCATCGAGGTGGTTGGTTGGCTCATCAAGCAGCAGTAGGTCTGGCTTTTGAAGTAGTAGCTTGCAAAGAGCTACTCTTCTGCGCTCACCACCGGAAAGAACATTGACGGGAGTTTCAGGCGGAGGGCAGCGAAGAGCGTCCATGGCCTGCTCCAACTGGTTCTCCAGATCCCAGCCATCTGCGGCGTCGATTTGCTCCTGCAAGGTTCCCATCTCAGCAAGCAGCGCATCGTAGTCGGCAGCTGGGTCAGCGAGCGCCGCACTAATTTCGTTAAAGCGATCAATCTTCGCCTTTAGCGGACCTACTCCCTCTTCAACATTTCCCAGAACATTCTTAGTTTCATCTAGCGGCGGTTCCTGCAGCAGGATTCCAACCGAATACCCGTCCGAGAGTCGAGCCTCGCCGTTCGATGCAGTCTCAATGCCGGCCATTATCTTCAGAACAGTTGACTTGCCCGCGCCATTAGGGCCGACCACGCCGATCTTGGCTCCTGGATAAAAGGCGAGGGTCACATCATCGAGGATGACCTTGTCTCCGTGCGCTTTGCGCGCCTTAATCATTTGATAGATAAATTCAGCCACTTGTAATCGTCCCAGGGGTTTGGAAGAAGCTCTCTTCGCCAACTGCTAGGGATAGTTTATCCCCACGGGTGTATTGGAGAAATACGAAGAGCAGAGGCGAAGAGAGCCAAGGGATCTTTAGTGGTTAGGGGGCCAATGATCCCTTTTCGGAGACTAGGCGGGTTGTAACTCAGTCTCCGAGTCCTCTTCCTCAGGTTGGCCAGTTCTTTCAAAACTGCTCGTGCCAAATGTCAAATCATGCCCGATTGCATCCGCTTCAATCTCGACACTGGTTCCGCTGCGCTCACCATTGTCCCAGTCGCGAATCTTGATTTTGCCGCTCACCACTACCCTGTCTCCCTTGCTTAGGGAGTTAGCGGAGTTCTCAGCCAGTCTTCTAAAGCCAGAGACTGTGTACCAGTTAGTCTCGGTGTTTACCCAAGTGTGTTTTTCCACATCGTATTTTCTAAAGCTGCTGGCTAAACGAAAGCTGACCACGGTCAAGCCGCTCTCTGTCACTACTTGCCTGGGGGTCGTGGCGATTAGTCCCCTCACTGCTATCTGAGTCATCTATTGCCTTCCTTGATTGGTTGGCCATAGTTTGCGACTAGTTGCAAAATCGCAACAGGGGGTTCGGAAAATCTGTGGATAACTATTTCAAAAGGTGTGTGAACTTGTTGCGCACCTTGGCAACCTTTGGGGCAACAACAGCTACGCAGTATCCCTGATTGGGATTCTTGGCGAAAAAGTCCTGGTGATATTCCTCAGCCACATAGAAATCCCCGAGAGGAGTTACTTCAGTAACTATTCCATCGCCCCAGATTTGTTTTGCTCGCTCAACCGCTGCTTGAAACAATTCTTTTTGCTCTTCGGATGAATAAAACATTCCGGAGCGGTACTGGGTACCGATGTCGTTGCCCTGCCGGTTCAGCTGGGTCGGATCATGCACGGTGAAGAAGATATCCAGCACCTGATCGCCAGTAATTACCGAAGGGTCGAATTCAATAGAAACCACCTCGGCGTGACCGGTGTTGCCATCACAGACTTGCTCGTAGGTTGGATTGGGATTCTTCCCCCCGGTATAGCCGCAGGTCACATCAGTGATGCCCTTGAACTGAACATATGCGGAGTCGAGACACCAGAAACATCCACCGGCAAGTACAAATTTCTCCATGGGAACCTAAACTTCATTCGGGGGTGGTTTCTTCCACCCATGCTTTGAAAGGTATGGCACAGCCTAATTGAGTAAAAAACACCCGGCTCTTGGCGTGCTGTTTGCCTTAGTTGCAGCCATCCTTTTCGGCCTGAATGCCTCAACCACCAAGGTGATCATCGGTTCCGGCATTACCGCGGAACAGGTTGTTTTCATTCGCAGCCTCTTCACTGGAACCATCGCTCTGACCTGGGTCCTGCTCTCCAATCCCAAGGGACTGAGAGTGCCGGCAAAAATGATTCCTCAGCTACTTCTTCTGGGAGTGGTTGGGGTGGGGCTTTTGCAGTGGAGTTATTCCCAAGCAGTTTTCTATCTACCCATCGGAATTGCTCTACTTCTTGAGTACACGGCTGTGCTTTGGGTTCCAATCATCGCCCTGCTGTTTTTCAAGGAAAAAGTTAAAGGTCAAATTTGGATTGGCGCATTCTTAGTTCTGGGTGGTCTGGCGGTAGTAGCCCAAATTTGGGACAGCAAGCTCAATCCAATCGGCGTTTTGTTCTCGATGTTGGCGGCAGCGGCACTCACCGTTCACCTGATTGCTGGAGAGCGAATTCAGCGCACACTTCCCACTAACGTAACGCTCGCGTACGGCATGGGAATCGCGACACTGTTCTTTCTACCGCTGGCAAACATTGGCTCCCTCGATCTGTCGCTAATGAACTCTTCAATTGATCTGACAGGGAACCTGTCGGGTGTAGAGATTCCCGTTTGGTTGGCACTGACCTTCATGGGTATCTTCGGCAGTTTCCTACCCATGGCAATGACCTACCTTGCGCTTCGTCACCTACCCGCAACCTTGGTGGGAGTTGTGGCAACAGCTGAAACTGTTCTAGCCGCAATGTTTGCCCTGCTGTGGCTTGGGGAGCTTATTTCTTTGACCCAGATGATTGGCAGTATCGTTGTCATCTGCGGAATCCTGCTGGCACAAACCGCCAGAGAAACCAAATCGGCAAAGGAGGTTGACTAGATGGCGACTATGGAGTTGACCCTGGAAAACTTTGAGGACACCATCTCCAAAGAAGGCATCACATTAGTTGACTTCTGGGCAGAGTGGTGTGGTCCTTGCCGAATGTTTGGACCAATCTTTGAAAAAGCCGCCGAGGAAAATCTAGACATACGTTTTGGCAAGGTTGATACCGAGGCTCAGCAGCAGCTGGCGGGAATGGCAGGAATCACCTCCATCCCAACCCTGATGATTTTTCGCGATGGCATCTTGCTTTTCAATCAGCCAGGAGCCCTTCCTGCGCCAGCGCTAAATGACCTTATTGGCAAGGTCAAAGAGCTCGACATGGACAGTGTCAGAGCTGAAATAGCGAAGCAGGAATCAAGCGATAACTAAATGAAAAACAATGGCCTGGCAATGATCGGGACCATTGCCGCAATCGGAATTCTTGCCTGGTGGATTGGATTTTTTGATCCCACCACCTGCACCCCTTCGAATCAGCAAGAGGGCTGGACCTCCTGCGAAGCCATCGCCAATGAGAGAAACATCGCCCTTTGGCTCTTTGTAGGTGTGACTGTGGTTGCATCAGCTGCCTGGCTATTTAGGAAGCGGAAATAACTTCCTCTGCGCTCTTATAGCTAAGCTCCGGAAACGCGTGGCTGACAGCAGGATGAGTAATAACACCCTCGTGGACATTAAGTCCAAGAGCTAAAGCAGAGTCAGTCATAAGTGCCTGTTTCCATCCCTTGCTTGCAATAGAAATTACATAGGGCAGAGTTGCATTGGTGAGTGCAACTGTTGATGTTGCTGGTACCGCTCCAGGCATGTTTGCCACGCAGTAGTAGACAGTGTCGTGCACAGCGAAAGTCGGATTGTCGTGAGTGGTCGGACGAGAGTGCTCGAAGCATCCTCCCTGGTCAATTGCTATATCCACAAGCACCGAACCACTCTTCATGTTTTTGACCATGGCGTCGGTGACCAGCTTTGGTGCTTTTTCACCGGGGATTAGAACGGATCCAATAACCAGATCGGCATCCAGCAGCTGATTAGCAATTTCGTAGGACGTTGATACCCGGGTTTGGACATTTCCATCAAACATGTTTTCTATTTCTCGAAGTCGAGGAAGAGAAAGATCAATTACGACAACATCGGAACCCATGCCGTGGGCAACTCTCGCGGCCTCGGTTCCGGCAACCCCGCCACCAATGACAACCGTTTTTACTCTCGGAGTTCCAGGAACTCCTCCCATCAGAATGCCTCGTCCGCCATTTGTTTTCATAAGTTGATTGGCACCGATTTGTGCACTGAGTCTTCCAGCCACCTCGCTCATTGGGTGCAGCAGTGGCAGTGAGCGTCCAATCTGCACAGTCTCATATGCGATCGCCGTAGTTCCACTCTTCACGATGGCGTCTGTGCATTCCTTGGAAGCGGCCAGGTGAAGGTATGTGAAAAGAATTTGTCCTTTGCGCATGCGCGGGTATTCCGCGGCAATCGGCTCTTTTACCTTCACAATCAACTCAGCCTTTGACCAAACCTCGTCTGCATCCTTGGCAATCTCCGCGCCGGCTTTGGAATAGTCGGAGTCAGAAAAACCAGAGCCAGTGCCCGCAGTTGATTCAATTAGCACCGAGTGACCTCGGCTGATTAGCTCCTGAACACCGGCCGGGGTCATGGCAACCCTGTTTTCGTTGTTCTTGATTTCCTTCGGAACACCGACTAGCAACTGCGCCTCCTAGCGAAAGAATGGCTTGATTCTGATGCTTTATGCGGCCGTATGGAGATAAATCCGAAGATTATGCAGCATTTATCCTATTCTTGAGAGTATCTGCAGGAAAGGATGGCTGAAGGGTGCCAACTGCGAAGAAAATTCAGCCCAAAGTTGAGCTCGACGAAATAGATCTCGAGATGCTCAGGGTCCTATCGGGCAATGGACGCATATCGAATGCCGATTTGGCAAATGAGTTGTCCATAGCCCCTTCGACATCTCTGATGCGACTGCGCAGACTCATCGATCAGGGCGTCATTCGTTCCTTTGCTGCCGAGGTTAATCCCGAGGCGATTGGCCTTGAACTTCAGGCTCTAATTTCAGTAACTCTGCGAGCTGGGGCAAGATCTAACCTGGCGAGCTTCATGAAGAGCATGCAGCAGCATCCGCAGGTTGTGCAGGTCTTCTTCCTTGGAGGTCAGGAAGACTTCATGGTCCATGTTGCAGTTGCAAACTCTGAAGAAGTTCGAGAGTTTGTTCTGGAGCAGCTTTCCAACAATCCATTTGTGGCGAACACCAGAACCAACCTAGTTTTCGATCATTTCCACAAGGGGCCAATTAGCTAGAGTTGCTCTCGTTAGCCAAGGAGCAGCGTTGACCTCTGACATGCATGACCCAAAGTCGGACAAAAAGTTGCGCGAAGCAATCTTCAAATATGCATCGGAAAGACTTGATTTCAATCCCCCGCCGCTAGACGGACCTAAATCCCCCGAAGAATTGGCGCGCGAAGTCGGAAAGACCATCACGGAAAAAGGGCTCGGTGGAGAAGCCGCATTAGCTCTCTTTGCCGAAAAACTTGCCCCAGCAACAATTTCAGTTGATCATCCCGGATTTCTATCCTTCATTCCAGCTGCCCCAACAGATGCCGCCAGTCTTTTCGACCTGGTGGTGTCGGCAAGTTCAATCTATGGAGGATCTTGGCTAGAGGGAGCTGGCGCTGTTTATGCCGAGAACCAGGTACTTAGTTTTCTTGCCCAAGAAGTTGGATTTCCTGAGCAAGCCGGAGGAGTTTTTGTCCAAGGTGGAACTCTGGGAAATCTCTCAGCACTAACTGTTGCAAGGGAGCAGGTAAGAAAAAAACTTGGCGAGAAAGCTTTCACCATAATCTGCAGCGAGGAAGCCCACTCATCAGTTTCAATGGTGGCCAAGGTAATTGGAGTAAGTGTCACCAAGGCGGATAGTGGTGAGAGTGGAAAAATCGGCTACGAGTCGGCAAAGCTGGCAGCTGAAGAGGCAAAGCATCAAGGTCTAACCCCAATGGCAATTGTCGGCACTGCTGGAACGACTAACTTCGGAATTGTTGATGATCTAGCGGGGCTGGCTGTGTTAGCCGAAGAGCTGGAAGTTTGGTTTCATGTTGATGGAGCCTATGGAATCGCAGGTGCTTTGGTTCCAGAACTCAGGCCACTCTTTGATGGCATCGAAAGAGCTGACTCTTTTATTGTGGACCCTCACAAGTGGCTCTTTGCACCATTTGACGCGTGCGCTTTGGTTTATAGAAATCCGGAGCTTGCCAAGCAAACTTTTTCTCAGCACGGCGAGTATTTGGAGCCAATCAACAAATCAACCGAGTGGAATCCTTCCGACTATGCCTTCAACCTCTCTCGCCGGGCGCGCGGACTTCCCCTGTGGTTTTCTCTCGCCTCTCACGGTATAGAGAAATATCGATCTGCCATTCGCTCAAATGTCGAACTCGCAAAGCACATCTCCAAGGAAATAGCATCACGAACTGAGTTAAGGCTCGTTAGAGAACCAGAGCTATCTATCGTGGTTTTTGAAGTTGTGGGCTGGGAGATGGTGGACTACGAAAATTGGTCTAAGAAGCTGCTAGATCAAGGATTAGCCCTAGTCCTTCCCTCTTCCCTGCGGGGCAGACCTCATACCCGATTCGCCATTGTGAATCCCCAGACAAACATGGAACTGCTCACTGAGATACTGGATTCAATTAGAAAATGAAAGTTACTCACGCTAAAGCTCTGCCCTCACTCTCAAGGACGCGCGAGCCAGAAAGAGAAGTGATTACGGTTGCTGCCGTTCAGTTTGCCTATAAATCGGATGCGAGCGAACATAGACAGCAAATTGAAAACGCTGTCAAAGCAGCCAAGGAAAAAGGTGCGCAGATTGTTTTTCTGCCTGAGCTCACCCTCTCTCGCTACCCGGCGGATGAATTACCTGCAGGTATCCCCAATCAACTTGCCGAAGACTTAGAAACGGGACCGACGGCAACTTTTCTCAAACGACTAGCGATTGAGAATTCTGTTGTCATCCACGGCTCGCTTTTTGAATATCAAAACTTTTCAGATGGGCGTGGGCTCAACACTGCCGTGATGTTTGATGGCTCTGGAAAGCTGATCGCCAGAGCGCCCAAGCTGCATATTCCAGTCACTGAAGGGTATTTCGAAGACAAGTATTTCCAGCAGGGTCCTCCGGAAAATGCTTATCCGGTTTTCGAAGTAGGGAGTGCTGGTCAAGTAAAAGTTGGACTTCCCACCTGCTGGGATGAGTGGTTCCCAGAGGTGGCACGGGCCTACGGTCTTGCGGGAGCGGATCTTCTTTGCTATCCAACTGCGATTGGATCAGAGCCTGATCATCCAGATTTTGACACTGAGCCGCTGTGGCGAGCAGTGATTGTTTCTCACGCAATCACCAATGGCCTATTCATAGTTGTGCCAAATAGATATGGCTTTGAAGGCAAGCTCAATTTCTATGGCAGCTCTTTTATTGTGGACCCATACGGCCGCATTCTCGCCCGAGCTTCTCGGAATCAAGACGAGGTTTTAGTTGCCGAGATTGATCTTGATCAAAGGCGCGATTGGCTAGAACTATTTCCCTTTTTTGCCACCCGCCGACCTGACACCTATCAAGCGCTCACCAAACCGGTCGTCAATCCAAGGGGTAAAGGTGGAGTTGGAGTTGATGGCGGCATTCCAGGAATTGCGCCATGAGAATGCCGGCGGAATGGGAGCGACACTCCCGCACCTGGGTTGCATTCCCCCACGGCGGATACACCCTGGGCGAGAGTGAAACCGAAATAGTTGCAGCTCTAAAGACGTGGTCGGAAGTTGCTAACCAGGCATCAGATTTTGAACCTGTAAGCGTTGTGGTTCACCCAGCTGATATCTCTGTGGCCAAGCAATACCTCTCCAAGCAAATTGACATCGTGGAAATTGAAATTGATGACGCTTGGATAAGAGATAGCGGTCCAACTTTTGCCATAGATAACCAAGGCCTTGTCGCAATCGACTGGGTCTTCAACGGATGGGGCGCCCAATCATGGGCAAGTTATAAAAAAGATGCAGAACTTGCAAGAAAGATTGCCGAGCATCTTGGAGTCAGGATTGTCAGTAGCGAATTGGTAAACGAGGGTGGCGGAATCCACACCAATGGTTCTGACATTGTTTTACTGACCGAAACCGTGCAGCTTGGCAAGGAAAGAAATCCCAAGTGGTCCAAAGAGGAAGTGGAAAGTGAGATTCACTCGAAGCTTGGAACCAGCAGGGCTATCTGGATTAAGCGGGGCCTTACCCGAGACTACGAGGATTTCGGAACAAAAGGTCACATAGATATAGTTGCCTGCTTCGCCCCAGACGGAAGAGTGCTTTTTCATGACCAGCAGGACGCCTCACATCCCGACTACCTGGTGAGCCAAGAGGTCAAAGCTGCACTAACGCAGGCCAGATTTGAAGTCGCGGCCATTCCCGCCCCAACTATTCTTCGAGACAAACACGGGTTTGTGGATTACAGCTACATTAATCACTACGTTCTTAACGATGCAGTTTTGCTCTGCGCCTTCGATGACCAAAAAGACAAAGAGGTTCAGGCAATGCTCAAAGAGTTTTATCCAGGAAGAGAAGTGAGATTGCTCGATGCCAGAGAGCTATTTGCTCGAGGCGGAGGCATCCACTGCATAACCCAGCAACAGCCGCAGGCATAAGGAAAGAGAAGAAATGAAAAGGGAACTGACTCCTATCGACAAGCTGGCCAACGAAGTGATTGCCCTGGCGGTATCACGATATCCGTCCTATGCCACCTATCTTGGCCGGCCAGGTGGAGAAAGAGACATGGACAATCACTCCCCCGATGCCCTGAAGCAAGATCGCGATGATGCTGCGAGCGCCAAAGCCAAGCTGGAGAATCTCACCCCGCTTGATGACGTTGATGAAGTCACCAAGGATGCGCTACTACAAAGCCTGAACAAAGAGATTCGCACTTATGAATCAGGCCTTTACTTCCGAAACATGAACAACATCGCCTCCCCTGCGCAGGATGTTCGAAGCATTTTCGATATCTCTCCAACAGCCACCGAGCAGGACTGGGACAACCTAGCTTCCAGAATGAACAAAGTTG
>VFQS010000524.1_pt1 | contig 41847 bp, 38 predicted proteins | sample 3512361 | NCBI WGS metagenome assembly VFQS01 (sample SAMN10412375, study PRJNA504923) | tailings metagenome | isolation source: Relicate 1 Philex TSF3 active mining | place: Philippines
TAGAAAAAAATCATTTTTTATTTAATTCATTCCTTTTTAATACAAAAATATTTTTTAAAATTTTGTTGGTTTTCTAGCTGTATTTGCACTTATACTTATACGATTTGATGATGTTAATTTTTTTGTATTAAAATAATCATATGTTTTTTTTATTACGTGTTTAAATAAATCAGATATTGTTAATATTTTATCTTCATCAGTATAAGAACGTAAAGGATGTAATAATATTTTATAATCAAATATTTTAATATTAAATGCATATAATATATGAGTATTTATTTTTTGATCATAAAATCTACGTAACATTAAATTTCTTCTATAATATTCATTTAATACTAACATATACTCAAAATCATCATCAAATATTTGAAAATCAGGTGTAGCTTTAAAAAAGATTATTCTTTTTTTATTTATATTTTCTCTTAAATAATCAATATGAGGAATAAATGTATTTTTTAATATTTTATTAAATGTATAAGTTAATAATACATTAATAGCATTAAGCATATGAAAATAATCATTATGATAAACTTCTTTATTAAAAAAATTATTGTCAAATAAATCTTTTGCATAAGAACGCGATGTTAAAAACTGAAATAATCCAATAAAAAAATTTAAAATATTATTTATATTCATATAAATATCATCATAAAAATCAAAAAAATCATTAATTTTTTTATTTAAAATATTATATTTTAAACCAGAATATGCAGCAATACGTGGATTTGTTAATATACTAATAATTTTTATAAGATTATTTCTTATTGTTTTATAAAAAACATTTTTTCTAAAAAATGTATAATGTAAATTAAAATTTAATTCTGGAAAATCAGCAGGTAAAAAATAATTTTCTTTTATATATCTTTTGGTTTCTTCATCTAAATTTTTATATTTTTTATTTTTAGTATCTATATGTCTTCTAGTTCGATGTCTTTCTAATGCATGTCTTTCTGATGCATGTCTTTCAATTCTATTATCAAAATTATGATAATTCTCATGAGTAATATTAGCAGGTAGAGGATTAGCATCATCAATAGTATTATATGGACTAGATTTGGAACTAGATTCGGAACTAGATTTAGAAGTTTCTTTTACTTTTATTCCATCAACATATTTATTTAATGTTTTACTGCTCATATAATTATTCTATAAATAATTATATATTTATTTTATTTTCTTCCTCCAATTCTTTGTATACTTCTTAATGAACTTCTTAATGAATTTCTTAATGAATTTCTTAATGAAGATCTTGGTGAAGTTCTTTGCAAAGAACTTCGTAAAGTTCTTAATGGAAGAGTATTGTGTAAACTTTGTAATGCATTATTAATAATAAATTTATAAATATTTGATCTAGAATTAAATATTAAACTATAATTAATTTTAATATATTTTAACATGTTTTTATAAAAAGATTTAAAAAAATCTATATCAAACATATTAAGTATATATGGATTAACTTTTATTTCATTTCTATTAAAAATATATAATCTATAAACATTAAAATTATCAATATTTATTTTATTATAAAATATATTCAAAATAAGATTTGTTTCATCATTTTCTATTTTATTTATAGGATTTATTAGTGTATTTTTTAATAAATAATTTAAAATAATAGCTATTAATATATTGGTATTATTAAATATCCTTCTATAATAATGAATATAATATTTTTCGTTTTCTTTATAAATTTTAAATAAATTTATAACATCACTATTATTCATAATATAATTTAAATTTATATAAAAATTCATAATATTATTTACATTCATATAAGCATTATCATATGTATCAAAAAGTTTATTAAATAAGTCTAATATATATCTATATTTAAGAAAATAATTTGTTAATTTTATTATCATTTCTATAAAATTAAATTTAATTTGTTTGTAAAAATAATTATTTTTAAATAATGTATTATTTAAATTAACATTTAATTCTGGATTTTCCACTGGTAATAAAAATGTTTCCTTTAAATAATTTTTATTAATTTCATTTAAATTATCATATTTCATTGGTTTAGGAGTTCGATATATACTTCTTTCAATTTTTAATTTAGTATAATCTACACCTTTTGGTAAAGGAGTATCAAGTTGTCTTATATCAATTGCATTATCATATGTAGGTGAATTAATTTTTGATGATGACGATGAAGCCGATTTTTGTTTTTGTTTTGATAATGAGGAATTTCTATATCCTTCTATTAAAAATTGTTTTTGTTTAATAAGATTTTTTTGTGTTTCATTGATATTCATTTTCTATAAATAATAAAGAATTAATATTATCATTACCTATAATTTTTTTATCTGCCTCCAATTCTTGGTATACTCCTTAATGAACTTTTAATTGTTTTTTTAACATCTAAAGCTTCTAATGCATTATTAATGATAAATTTAAATAAATCAGAAATTGTTTGTATTTGATTTTCATCAATATCTAAAAGTTGTAATAATACTTTATATCGTGAAAATATATTTGTATTAAAATCAAATAATATAGTATAGTCTAATTCTTTAAAAGTTTTATCATATAAATTATTAAAACTGACTTTTTCCATATGATTAATATATTGTAAATTTTTATTAACATTAATTTTATTTTTTAATATAAAAAATTCAATATTTTTACTATTATTATATTGTTGAATGACATCAATAGAAGAAATAAATGTATTTTTTAATAATCTATTGAATATATAAGTTAATAATATATTAATACTATTAAAAATATTTTTAAAATAATCGAAATATAAATATTTATCACTTATTTTAGATTTAAATACTGAAAATTTACCTATACTATTAAAAATATAAAAGATTTTTCTTAAAAAATTTAAAATATTATTTGTAGTCATATAAGCATTATTATAATATAAAAATAATTTATTAACAGTATTATTAACATCGACAATAAGATTTTCCAATAGAAAATCAGCCATTTTTTTAAGATTATTTTTAATTGTATTATAAAAAATATTATTTTTAAATAATGAATAATGTAAATTAACGTTCAATGCTAAATAATTAACAGGTAATAAATAATTTTCTTTTAAATATCTTTTAGTTTCTTCATCTAAATTATCATATTTTTTGTATTTTATATCAAATCTATGAAATCTATTAGAAAAAGTAGTATACATATGATGTGTAATATTATCCGGTAAAGAAATTTCATCATCAATTGTTTCATACGAATTAGATTTAGAAGTATCTTGTATTTTTATTCCATGAACATATTTATTAAGTGTTTTACTGCTCATATAAATATTCTATTAATTATTATATATAATAATAAAGAAAATGAATAATGAAGAATTATTTTCTGATTTATTTGCATATCGTTTTGCATTATTAGATTATTTTGAAAATAATGAAAGAGAAATAATAAAAAAACTTAAAATAAAATTATTTGAATGGAATTATGAACAATCACAAATAAATGAATTATTATTTGAATTTTATCGTTTTTATTCAATTGATATTACATTAGAAGAAATTGAAAATACTAATGTTTTAGTTTATATGCCAAATATACTTCAAATATTATCATTATTGACTTCAAATATTGTAAATAATGAAGAAGAAGAACAACCAATAGTATCAACAGAAGATTTTAATAAATTACCAATAGAAATATTAAATGAACCAATAGATAATGATTGTGCAATTTGTATAGATAAATTTAAAATAGGAAATGAAGTGGTAAAACTACCATGTAATCATTTATTTCATGTAAATTGTATAAAATCATATTTTCTTAATTATAATAATAAATGCCCAATGTGTAGAAGTAATATATAAATAATAAAGATATTAAATAATAAATGCTAAATAGATATATAACTTTTATATTATTATTATTATCAATGATAAATCCACAAACAACCTTTTTAATAACCAAGGCTAAATTATGCAGAATTTGTTATAGTAAATTTACAAATTTTAGTATAACTAAAAAAAAAATATTTAATATTTATGATAATTATGTTTATATAAATCAACCAAAAACAAAATCAGTTTGTTATATTTTTTATAATAATAATAATATAGATGTATGTTTTAAAGGAACTTCAACAATAACGGATATATGTTTTAATATAGATATTTATCCAAAACTATTTCTAAATGATAAAATACGACTACATAATGGTTTTCTAAAAAAATATTTATCATTACGTGAAAATATAATTTATAATTTAAATGATATAATAAAAAAAAAGGATATAAAGGAAATATCATTTAATGGATATTCATCAGGTGGTGCATTAGCAAATATTGCATCATTAGATATGAGTTATATTTATAATAATATAACAATAAAATGTATAACATTTGGAAGTCCCAGAGTAGGTAATGAAGATTTTATAAAAACTTATAATTCAAGAATTCTTCATTCAATAAGAGTTGTAAATAAAAATGATATAATACCATTAGTTCCACCACCTATTTTATATAAACATATACATGAACCATTATTGATAGAAAACAAAAATAATTCATTTAAATCATGTAATATTTATAAATATTTCAAATATACACATTCGATAATGACATATATAAAAAATTTATATTAATTTACCATTTGCAAATTTGAAAACATTTCTCCAATTATTAATATAATAAATATTATTTTTATAATAGAAATAATGATCTTCATCAAAATTAATTAAATCAATGCTTGCTAAATTTTTATTACTTGAGAATAATAAACCAAGATTTTCGGCATTTAATTCAACCTCAATCATATTATTAATATCTTCATTACCAATACATCGAGTATTAAATGAACCATATTCCATAACAATATTCCATGCAGTTCCTTTCTGAACAATCAATAAATAAGAACCATTGTTATAATATAATGGAAAACTCATTATTATTTTTAACTTAATAAAAATTTAAATAAAATTCATTTTTTTTATTAAATTCATATAAATTTAGATTTATATAAAGATTACTTGTTAAATAATAATAAAAAATGAAGAATGGAACCTATAATTTGGATGAAAGAAAAATTATAAATTATTTAAGAAAAAATGCTAGTAATAATGAAAATCAAAATAAAATCAGAAATAAATTATTGAGTTTATTTTATAAAACTATTGAAGATATTCCTATTACTACAACAATAGATAATTATGAAGAATTATTAAAAGAATTTCCAAATTACTTTCAATCAAAAACAAGAGAAGAAATAATTAAATTATTTAATGATGAGGTTTGTCCAAAAAAACCAATTATTTATAATTATAGTTCCGTTGAAGATTATGATATTAAATCTAATAATTATTTGGAAATTTCAAATAAAACTTTGAGACCTTTATATGAAGATGATTGGAAAGAAAAAACAAAGAATTTAAATGGAATTACAATTGAAAAACAACAATCATTTTATGCAGATTATTTAAGATATTATTTAAAATTCAAAAAATTTCCAGAATTTAAAGAATTTATCAATTATCTTTATTATAAATTAAATAGACCTGTGCATAAGGATATTGCAATTGTTTTTGAAAATATTGAAAAATCTTATAATCCAATTAAAGATTTTATAAAAAACAATAATTTATCATTTAAAGAAGTAAAAGCAATTATAATTCAATCAACACCAATTAAAATTCGCAAGGAACTTCAAGTGAACTAACTAGTATAAGTTAAATAATTTGTTTTATCAATATTAAATAATTTATTATACATAGCATATATAAATTTCATTAAATCATCCTCATTACTTGTATAAAGATTATTAAATAAAATTAATAGAAATTGTATGTTTTCATAATTAATTTCACTAATATCTTGAAATAAAAGTTTTAAATGATACATAAATGTTGATATAATACTAGCTTTATTTTCTTCTTTAAATTCAATATTTATAATTTCACTTTTATTTATTTTTTTATTATTTATATTTTGATTGGTTTTAATTAGATTTTGTAAATCTTGAAATAATTTTGTATTACCTAAAAATAAATTATAATATAAAACACTAATATTCATATAAAAAATATTTAATAATGTTTTAAAGAATTCATATTGTTCTTTAAATTCTGGGTTATCTTTTGTTTTAAATACCTCTAAAACATAATTTTTATATTTATCTTTTTGCATTTCATCTGAAGGTTCTAATGGTATTTGATAATTATATTTATAAACACTAAATAATATATCTAAACCATATGGTAATTTACCATTATCATTATCATTAAATTTTAAAATTTCATTAAATATATTATCTATTAAGTCTGATTTATCAGAATTGAAATAATTATTATACGCATTAACTCTTTTAATATCGATTATTTTTTGATTAAAAAAGAAATCAGTATTCTCTGGTGTTCTAAAGAAAAATAATCTTATAAGACTAATAGTATCAATTTTTTTTATTTCTAAAGTTAATAAATCTAATAATGTTTCTTTATTATCTTTTTCTATTAATTTTAATAAATTTTTATATTTTAATAAACTAGGATTATCTATTAATGGATATATAATAGGATTTACTCTTAAAGTTGAAGTTGAACTATCTAATGATTTTAATGTATCTATATTAATACCATCAATTTGTTTATAAAATGTATATGCTAATAATAATAATTGAAGTAATTTTCTAGAATTATCATCATTATTAACAACATAAACCTTAATAAAATCACATATGATTTTTATTAATTCATTATAAATTATTAAAATATTTAATTCTGATATATCATAATTTTTAGTGGCATTTGTAATAATATCTGATATATTTGTATTAGTAGTAGATGATGTATTAGTATTAATATTTATAAAATATTTGTTGAAATAATAAATAGCTAATAATATATTATTAATATATTTATTATTGAATTCATCAATATCTTTAATATCTTTATTTTTATCTGCCAAATAATAATATAATAATGCTAAAATTAAATATAATTTATTAAATTCTAAAGTATTTTTTAAAGCTTGATCAAAATTTAAATCTAATATTTTTTCAATAATATTAATAGCATTTTTAAAATCATCTAAAGAATAATAATATTTAAAACATTCTAATGCAAATAATAATAAATCTTCATTAAAATTATTATTATCAATTAATTCAAAACATTTACTTTGAAAATCTAATGCTTTTTTTCTTAAATAATCTTTATTGGATACAGAAACATCTGTAGCAGTTCCAATAGATTTATTTATAACTTTATAAAGTTTTGCTTCTAAAGCATTATCTTTATTTTCTATTTTTGGTTTAAATACATCATCAAAAACTTTTTTAAATATACCATAAAATTGTCTCATTTTATTCATTTTAATTTTTAAATAAAAATAATTATCATCATCACTAATATTAATTAATAAAGAACTAATAAAATTTTTAAATTCATTAAAATCATAATTTTCAATAATAAAATTATATATAATAATAATTAATTCTTGAATATTTGTATTTTCATATATATACATATTTTCTCCTTGCTTAAACATAAATTCTTTAAATAAATCACTTTGCAAAGCAGGTAGTATATTAAATTCATACATTTTATCATCAGTATATTTAAATACTACATGTGTTGGATCACTATTAACTAATTTTATTTGATTTAAAAAAATACTATATAAATCAATCATATAATCTCTATTTTGAAATGAATAAATTTCAAGATTTACATTTTGCATATCAAAATATATTTTTTCAACACTTTTTAAAATAGGAATTTCATTTTCATTCATTACTAATTGTTCTTGCATAATTTGTTGAGGAACCATTGGATTTGTAGGTGTAAATATACTTACAGGTTTAAATTCTTTTGTTAGTTCATTACATTTTTTTATTTCATAACGATAATTTAAAATAATTAAAAAATTATACATTTTTTTTATTAATTCACTATTAGTAATATTTGATGGAATTATATGTTGATATAATAATGCAAAAAAATATTTAAAAATAAAATATAAATAAGTTGTTTTAATATCTACTTGTGAAAAATATTTATTTAAAGTAACTTTATCACTAAATCGTATATAATCACTATCATTAAGAATAGCATGATATAAATCAAATAAAGCATCAAAAATTAATTTTTTTTCTAAAGGGTCTGTTATAGAACCTCCTTTCATTATTTTCTTTTTATCTTTTTTTGATTTTAAGGAAATCATAATTAATTCTATTTATTAATAATAGATAATTTAAAAATAACAAAATAATTTTAATCAATTTCAAGACAATCAAATAAATTTTTTTTTGAGATATTAAACTCTTCAACCTCTGGAATTTTCTTTATTTTCTCATTCTTTGTCATTTCCAATTTTGCATCATTAAATCCCTCTACTAATATCATTCTATCTTTGAAATTCAAACGATGACGAAATCCACAATTGGGATTATAGCAAATTTGACCATTAATACAATTTTTTTTACGATTTTCAGGATTTTCTTCCTTCTTATTCGGATTAATTAAATTATCATAAAGTTTTTTAACAACCTTTCTATCCTTGATATGAATATTGTGATAATATTGACAATCAGGATCGATACAAATTGAATTATAATTACAGATAATTTTATTTTCCATCTTTTAAATTTTTTTTTGAATAAAATAAAATCATTTTTTTAATAAATTAGAAATAAATTAAGTAAATTTAAGATGACTTTAACTTTTATTCTTGATTTAGATGGAACTATAATAGGTGATTGTGTATATCAATCAGAAATATTTAAAATATATTTAATATTAGCAAAATTAGGAATAAAAATAAAAATAAATGATATATTAGAAGATTGTTATAAAGATAAATCAAAATTATTGAGGCCTTATTTTACTTATTTTATATCAAAAATAAGGGAAAAATTTCCAAATTCGCAATTTTATATTTATACAGCATCCGATAAAAGATGGGCAACAAAAGAAATTGAAATAATAGAAAAAAATCTAAATTTTAAATTTAATAGGCCATTGTTTACAAGAAATGATTGTATTCAAATACAAAATCAAGATAAAATTGAATATAGGAAATCAATTGAAAGTATAAAAAAAAAGATAAAAGTTCAAAATCCACAAATAATAATAATAGATGATAATGATGTATATATAGATACAAATAATCTATTATTAAAATGTAAATGTTATAATTATAAATATTTTTGTAATTATTGGGAACATATACCAATAAATAAAATAAAAAATAAAATATTTATAAATTATTTGGGAACTTTAATAAAAAATAGACGTTTAAATCCATCATATCAAACAATTACAAATAAACATAAATTAGAATATTATAGATGGTTATATGAAAAATGTGCAGATATAAATAAATCTAATAAAAAATATAAAAAAGATACATTTTGGCTAGATTTAACAAAAATAATAATAAATAATAAAATTTCAATAATGAATGAAACAACAGTAAAATTTATTAGAAAGCAGTTGGAGGAGAGCGACTACAATAACCAGTATTATTAAAAATAAAATATAACCAATAGAATGGTCCAATAACTAAAGCAACAATTAAACCTAAAAATTTATCACTCATAGTTCCATGGAATGCGAAGCAAATAAGAGAAGTTATAAATGCTAAAATTCCAGTAAAAACCCAAATAATATAAATAAAACCAAGTATAATACCTATAGTAAAAGCTGAAACATTTTTATCAACTTTTTCATCTTCAAAACCTTCATAAATCATTATTTATAATATATCCTATAAATAATTAAGATAAAATAATCATTTCATAATAATAAATGCACATTAAAAAAGCATCGCTAATATCATCCTTTTTTTTATGACTATTATAAATTTCCAAAAAATTGGAATTATGATAAGTGTTTTCTAATAAATATTTACAAAAATAAATTGCATCCATTTTATTTTGCTTATAGGATGAATTTTGAATATTGCCTTCATATTTATTGATTATATTTAATTTATGTTTAGGAGATAAATAAATAGTATCTATATCATAACCAGAAAATCTACCAATTAATTTAAAATATGTATTAATAGTTGTTTGAATAGTTTTCATTAGAGAAGTCATTTGACATTCAATTAAAATAATTAATTTTTCATTTGAATTAATTGATAAGTCTTGATTAATAGTAATATCAAGAAAATCAATAGTATTATCGATAACTTTTTGAATATTAGAATTTTTTTTTAAATTTAAATCAATTTTATTTAAATTTAAAAAATCTATTTTTTTATCTGTATCAATTCTAACAAAACAGTATGCCATATTTTTAATACCAATATCAAATGATAAAACTTGAACCATATCTATATTAACATTTAATATAAGTTGTTCTTACATCAGTTAATATTGGACTATCAACTAAAGCAATTCTATAATGAATATGTTTATCTAAAACACCAGCCATAGGAACTTTATATTTATTAGGACAATGAATATGAAGAGTAGCTTTTTTATTATTAATAATAGCAATACCAGAATTACTATAATCACCATATGCATCTTTGGGATTTTCAAAAATACTATCTTTATTTTTATCAGAATTAGCGGACCAATAAATTACTTTAGAACCATTAGGATAATCAAAATCAAGTTCAATAGTAAAATTAGATTTAGGAGGATACATTTCATTGGGAATTAAACCTAACGGATAAACGGTAGAACCTAAAAATGGAAGAAAAGTTTCTTTAAAATTAATCATAAAAATAATCATAAAAATTAAAAGAACAGAAATTAATTTTAAAAACCAATTTGAATAATCACTTACACTTACATAAATAGCATTAATAATTGAAATAATAAAAATAATAATTATTAAATAAAAATGCACCTTTAATTTAAACATATTAAGTTCTATTAATTTATAATAAATTTAAATTCTTAATTAAATCAGGTAAAGTTTTAAATTCGATAGTATTTTTTGTTCCAGTAGATTTATAATATTTATCAATAGAATGATATAAATCATTTACAAGTATTTTGGTTTCTTTAATAAATCCATCCATACGAAGATTATAATCAATAATAATTTTATTTAAATCATTTGAATTAATATTAGGATTATTATGAATTTTATGAATTTCATCAATATCAATATTTTTATATTTCATAAAATTATAATAAATAATTTCAATATAATAATTAAATTTTTCTGTTTCTTCAATTTCAATTTTTAATTTTTCACTATCAATATGAGGTATTTCATTTTCAATCATAATTTCAATTAATTTTCTTTTTGAAATTTTATAAATATTGCCTTCACAAATCTTTCCTTGTTTTAAAAAGAAAATATTAATATCATTAATTAATTGCTTTTTTGTTAATTTACTGAACATATAATAATAATTTTATCAAAACAAAAAATCATTTTTTATTTTTATGTTTATTTCCTTTAATATTAAGAACATTATAATTTTTATTTCTAGCAAATTTATTAATAATTTGATATTCTTTTTTAATAAGTTCTTTATTTGAATTACAAGGATATTCTAAATAAAGTTCAATATAACAACATTTCCAATTATTATTATAATTTTTATTTATATAATTAGAAATACTGGTATTATGAATTTTATGATTTGAAAATCTAGCTTTAAGACTTCTAATAGTGCTACCAATATAAATATGATTATCTAATTTATCATAAAATTTAATAAGATAAATTTTAGCATTTTTAAAGCAAGACATAATAATATAAAAAAATTATTAAATAAAAAATCATTTTTTATTTTAATGAACAAAAACTTAATTTTTAGTTCTTAAAAAAACTTCCTATTAACTCAATATCCACATCTAATTGTTCTATTTGCATAACTAATCATAATATAATCATCACTAGTTTCAAGAATTTCACAGTTAGGTAAATTTTGTTTAATTAACTCAACAATTTCTTGAATATTTGGGCAACTTTCCGTATCATCAAATTCAGTTGTTGAAGACTGTTGAATACTATAGTTATTTAAAATAATCCCAATGATTTGTTGAGCAACAGCAATTGAAGCCATATTTGCTTAAAATAATAATTATTAATAAATAAATCATTTTTCAAGTTAATCTATATAAATTAATACAAAATGAACAAAAACTTAATCCGTTCGTTTAAAAATTTAAATTTAATCTACTAGCTCACAGCATAGCAGAGTGACATCCAAACTTCCATCTTCATCCTTAATCCTACAATCGATATGAACACCTTCTTGAATAATCATGTTAAAATCTTTTTCATTCACATTAGAACTAATAACACCACAATTGAAGAATTTACAAACTATTTCGTAGGTCTCTTTAATGGTAAATTGAGCATCTTTGGCAACAGCGATGTTAAAATTACAACCACGTGGTCTTTTAAGAAACTCAAGCACTTGTTTAAAGATACAATAAGCAATTTGAGATGAAGCCATCCTTAAAATAAAAATAAAATTATTGAAAAATCATTTTTTCTTTAAATCCATATAAATTAATACAAAAATTAATTTGTTTTTTTACATAAATAGAATTCAATCTATTTATATTTTAACTTCAATATATTTAACAACTCTAATTCCGTAATCAAAATTATATAAAAAACATTTAATTGAACAATTATTAAATTCAATGGTAAAATTTTTATCATCATTGCCATTTTTTAAAATTGAACCTAATAAATTATTAACAACTTGATTTGCAATTTCAATGAAATCAGGTGTTTCATCACCCAAATAATAAATATATTCATTTAGTTTTGCAAGATAAATCGGATTATATTCATTGAATAAATAACGAATAGATTCAGTAATTTGTGAAACAATAAACATATCTCTTTTGCTTAATGACATTTTAATTAAATAATAAAAAATAATAAATGAATTCATATTTTAATTGAATAGTAATAATTTAATACAAAAATAAGTTAATGAACACAATCAATTAAAATATATGCTGGATAATCAAATTGTTTTTTATTATAACATAATCTGAAAATATTATTTTTATATATCCAATATATATACTGTTTACCATTATATTTATCAATTAAAATATTATCTAAATAACGCGGATGAATAGTTGATATAGGAATAATTTTTATAAGTTCATTACGAATTTCAATTAAATTAATTTCATTTTCATTATGTGAAAAATTGATAAATGCATGATCAAAACCATTTTTATAAATATTATTATTTGAAAATAAATATTGAACACTTTTATTTATACATTGTGCAATTAATGAATTCATTATTAATTTAAAATTAATAATAAAAAAATCATTTTTTATTTAAAATAACAAAAAATTAATTTTGTTTTTAATTCCAATTGGAACTTTAATCATCATTTTTCACTGCATAAACACAGAATGAATTATTATTCGAAATGAACTTGCATCTATATATATAGTCTGCAAATTCAATATTAATTATCTTATATGAATAATTAACAGTACAAGCCTCAAAAAATTCAAAATCTTTCAAAGCATTGTATAAATAATCGCAAATATCAGATAAATTGATAGGACCTTCAACATCAACAGGAATAAAATAAAGCCCTCTGTTTGTTTTGCGAATATTTTTGATCATATCCAGTAAAGATATCTGAAACAACATTTTTATTTATAAAAAATAAAAAATTAAAATCATTTTTTTGAAAATTTAGTATTTATTTAAAACAAAAAAATGATTTTCATTTTATCTAAAAAAATAAAAATGAATAAAGGTTATATTTATATAAGAGATAATGAATGGTGTAAAATAAAAAATGTATTAAAATTAGGAATAACAACCTCAATTAAAGATAGAAATAATAGTTATATTACAGGAGAAATAGAAAGAGGAAAATTTATAAAGATTTTAGAATTGGATGTAAATCAAAAACAATTATTAATAATAGATAAATTATTAAAAATAAAATTTAAAAATCTAAATATTTATTTTAATGGAGGAACAGAATTTTATGATAGAATTATTGAAAATAAATTAGAAGATTTTTTAATTAAATCAAAAATAAAATTTAAATTAATAAATGAAGATGAAGTAAAAAGAATAAATAGAAAATCAAAAACAATTACTAATAATTATGAAAAATTATTTAAAAATTTAATTGAACAATCAAAAATAATTAAACCAAAAGATTATCAACAAAATGTTTTAGATAAAATTACAGATTATTATAAAAATAATAGTATTGGTAAATTAATTTGGTCTTGTGGAATTGGTAAAAGTATTATGTCTATTTTAATAGTCAAACATTTAAATTTTAATAAAATAATTATTGGAGTTTCTAGTTGTTATTTACAACAACAGTTTGCAGAAGAAATTAGACGAATTTATAATAAAATACTAATTTTAATAATTGGAATAAATACAATAGAAGAAATAAAAGAAATTTATAAAAAAGAAAAAGAATTATTTATAATTACAACTTATCATTCATGTTATTTATTTAATAATTCAGAATTTAATTTTGATTTTAAAATTGCGGATGAGTGTCATCATTTAGTAAATATAGATAAAGAAAATAATAAACGATTTGTAGAATTTCATAAAATAAAAGCTAATAAAAGTTTATTTATGACAGCAACACCAAAAATAATAAATAATTCAATTGGTTATTCAATGGATAATGAAGAAATATTTGGAAAAATTATTGATGAAAAAACAGTAAAATGGGCAATCGATAATAATAAAATAAGTGATTATAAATTAATATTAATTAAAAATTCCATTGAGGAATTAGTGGAAATTAAAAATAAATTAGATGGAAATTTAAAAAATAAAGAATTGTTTATATCAACTTATATGGCTCTTAAATCATTAACTATATTTCCAACACATATTCTAATATATACAAATAGCATAGATGATGCAAATTTAGTAAACAGTTATATTGAAGAAATAATGAATTATGGAATAATAGATATAAATAAAGATGATTTATATCATAATTCATTACATAGTGGTTTGAAATCATTAGTAATAAAAGAAAATATTGCAAAATTTGAAAAATCAAAATATGGAATTATTAGTTGTATTCAAATATTTAGTGAAGGTGTAAATTGTCCTATATTAGATGGAATTTGTATTGCTTGCAATATGATAAGTGAAATTAGTATAATACAGAAACTATTAAGACCAAATAGATTAAATAAAAAAAATCCAAATAAAATTGCTTATTATATATTACCATACATAGGCGAAACGGGATTTACAAATATTAGACATATAATAAATCAATTATCATTAATAGATAGTAATATAGAACAAAAATTAATAGTAAGTAATATAAATAATTATAATAAATATTCAAAAGAAAAAAAATTGGATAAATTTGAAATAATAAATAATAAGGAATTATTACTAAAATTAAAATTAAAACTACGACATAATAAAGATATAAGATGCGATTTAACAGAAGAACAGAATGAATATAATTATGTTCAAAATATAAATAAAAGTTTAAATTTAAATTCAAGAAAGGAATATTTAAATTCAAAAGAAATTCATGAAAATTATATAGAAAATCCGGAAAGTTATTTTATAAAGAAAGGAGTATGGATAAATTGGTGTGATTTCTTAAATTATGATACAAGCAAATTTATAAAAACAAAAGAAAATTGGATAAAATTTTGTAAAGAAAAAAATATAAATTCAATAGAAAGTTATAATGAGGCAACTAAAATTTATGAAGAATTACCAATAGATCCAGAGGATTATTATAGAGAATTTACAAATATAGAAAATGAATTAAAATTAATTGTTAAGGCTAAAAGAAAAAAAATAATTATTTATGATTTTTAATCATCTCAATTAATTCTTCTTTTTTCTTTTTGGAATATCCTTTAATTCCAAGTGATTTACATTGTTCTCTTAAATCATTAACTGTTAATGATTTATTACTATTAGTATCTTCATTTTTAATTTCTTCTTTAACTTCATTTTTAATATCAGTTTCATCATCCTTAATAGCAGATTTTGATAATTCTTGAAGATAATTATTATAAGTTTCATCAAGTTCTTTAATTTCTTTTTGTAATACCTCAACTTCATCAAATAAAGGTTCAAGATTATCAATTAAAGATTTATCTTTAGGAATTTTAATATTAATTTCCTCTAATTTAGACTTTGAAGTATGTTTAATTGTAGAACCTGAAAATGTAGAACTTAATAAATTATTATAATAATATAAATAATAATAAATATAATCTATTTTAATATTTTTAATATCTATAACATAAACATCATCATGTGATACTGAAAATTTATTGTCAATATGTAATGAATAATTACCTCCTCTACCAATAATAATATATTTATTAAGAAATTCATAATCATCTCTAAATAATATATTAGTTTGACTAGATGTATAGAAATGATATTTACCATTATTATTACCATCTTTTGCTTTAAATTTTTTTGTTTTTTTAACATAAATAATTATATCACCTAATTTAATATCTTCACAATCATAATTTTCATTAATATCTTTAATTTTTAATTTAATTTCTTCTTCAAGTTCCTTAAATCTTTTTTCTTTTTCTTCTTTAAGATTAAAAGGAGTAGAAATTTTATTAACCCAATAATCTATTAATTCTTCAGTTTTAGGAATAGGAATTTTTAATTCTTCTAGATATTTTTTAGATAAATTTTTAATTGTAGAACCTGAAAATCCATCTTGTAATAATTTTTTATTTGCTATTAATATTGAATAAATATAAGTATTATAAATACTTTTAATTATTAAATTATGATCAGAACAACTAAATTTATTATCAATTTTAATATTAGCAACTCCACCATTACCTATAATTAAACATTCTTCATTATAATCTGCTTCATCACATTTTTTAATATTATAACTTGATGTATAGAAATTATATAATCCTTCATCTTTACCAAATGAAGCTTGTCTATTAGATTTAGATAAAAATTCGCAAATATCCCTAATTTTAACTAATTTAAAATCATCACCACAAATAATAGATTTTGTTTCATAATCTTTATAATTAAATGAATAATTTGTATTATTTAAAATATCAGTTTTAGAAACAGTGTTAATATAAATTTCTTCAATATTTATAATATCTCCTTTACAACAAGATAAATGAATTTCATTTTCATATTCAATAAATTCATCTTGATTATAAGTATTAACAATTAATTCACTAAATTCAATTTTTGTAGTAATACTTCCTTTTTCAAATATAATAATTGAAGTTTTAGTAGATGTATTTTCAAATTGATTTTGAGGAACACTAATAATAGCTTTAAGATTATAATTTTCAATAAGAAATTTACGTAAATCTTTATATTTTCCATCAAAAAATAAACCTTCTTTAAGAACACCAACAGCTAATCCATTATCTTCTAATAATTCCATCATTAACATTAAAGAACATGCTTCTTTATCTTTTCCAATAAGCTTATTTTTACTGGCAAACTTTTGTAATATTTCACTGCAAGTATCAATATTAACTGTTTGTTTTTCAAGTTGTATTAATTCTTTTTTTTCTTCTTCTATAATATTCTTTAATTGTAGTTTTCTAATTTTTTTAATATCTTCATCAATATCACTATCAATAAGTTTTTTTAAATAAGCTTTAACTTTATCTCTTTTTTCTTTTTTAGCTGATGTAATTTTTTTATCACCTCCATAAGGTGGATTAGTAATAATTAAATCAAATTTTGAACTAAATTCACATTTAAATGAATTAACTTTTTTAATATTATTTTCACTAGGAAAAATACCATTAGATAAACAATATAATTCAAGACGTGCTGAATTTAAAACATCTTCATTAATATCATAATGATAAATATTATTAATATTTTTTAACCAATCTATAGTAAAATTATCATTAAGATAATTCATATAACCAGTAGTAAAACCTCCACTACCTCCAAACATATCAATCATTTTAGGAATAGAACCATCAGATTTTAATTGAATATCAATTTTATTTAAAATAAAATCCACAATTCTTCTATTGGTAAAATATGCTCCTAGTTCAGAAATAGAACTTTGATCTCTACCAATAAAATATTCATAAACTTTACCAGATAATAATTCATTAGAAGTTGCTTCTGCATCTTTAATAGAATATATTTCTTTAATCAAATCATTATAAACCGAAGGATTTAGATCATCAGGAATATCATAATATAATAATGGTTTTAATTTTTCATTTTCAAATATTAATACTAATATATTATTAATAACTTTATTAGTTTTTTTAGAATCATCTTTAGCTAATTCAAGTAAATATGAAAATCTATGTTTTTCTTCAAATAAATCTTGATTATAATCTTCAATTTTCATTAATCCATATAAGAAATTGAAAACTTTTAAAGCATTCATACCATAACCAATACCATTATTACGCATATAATTATGTATTTCATGAATTTTTTCCTTTAAACTTTCACGATTAGTAATCATTTTTATATATAGATTAAAAAGTAATATTTTAAATCATTTTTTTATTTAATAATAATAAATGAATTATAATAAGGAGATTAAGTTAATAGAACATAAATTATTGACATTAAGTGCCGAATTAATATCATTATTACCAGAAGACAATGAAATAATAAAAATAAAAAAGGATTATTATAAGAATTTAATGATTGCATTACAAATTATAAGAAATCAACAAGATGATTTAGAACAAAGTGATATAATGCGACATTGTAATTAAAATTATTTATTAAATAAATAAACTAAAGCCATAGAAAAAAAGAAAACAGAAATATTAAATTTAAATTCGAGCCAATTTAAATTATTATCTAATTTTTTAATTCCTTCAACAAATAATCCAGCTAAATTATTATAAATAATTCTATATTTACCATCATGTTTTTTAATAATTACTTCAGGCATAACTTTAAGAACTTCTTGTGCAATTAATCCAGTATATCTATTATTATCATTAGTATCATAACGATTGAATGTATAACCATTAATTTTATTAATTTTATCTAAAGGGTCTTTAATAGTTCTAATATTATATTTATAAGAAATATCAGAATCAGTTGAAATATCAACAGTGCTATAAATAGTTCCAGCAACACATAAAGTATGAGTTAAAAATGAAGGATTTAATTGATTAGTAGCAACATTTCGACCAATTAAACAATTGCCAGCAATTTGTATAACAACCCCATTTTCTTTTCTAGCAACTAATGATTGATCACCAAATTTAATATGTGGTTTTCTAACCATTTTTTCAACAGGGTCATCAAAATTCATATATAAAATATTATTACTGACAGCATTAACAAAAAAGGTAGTATCATAAATACCGGGGGCAGATGGTAAAGCAATAGAATAATTAGAAGTAATATTACAAGTAGTAATATTAATATAATTATTACTATTATGAAAATTAATACCAGTATTAAAAAGACTTAAACCATTACTTGTTAAATTACAATTTGGATAACCACCAATAGCAACTTTACCATCACTATTCATAGATAAAACAACTTGTTCATTATCGGCATTATTATGAGATAATTTAATAGTATAATTGGTATTACTATTATACCAACTATTAAGATAATGTGAAACTCTAATACCAGTTCCATTAACATTACTAGAGGGTCTAGTCATATTAATTAATGGTTTTTCAAGATCATTTGAAGTAATAGGAAAAGGATGATTGAGATTAAGAAGTGTTTCTCTAGAATTTCCCACTAAATCATTACCAATACTTAAATAACAATAAGGATTAATATTATTAATACCAACATTACTAAAACTTAATAAAGTAAGATTATTTTCATAATTATAAGTTATAGTATTAGATGATGAATAATAATCATTATTAATAGGATAACCATAAAATTCAATACCATTAATTGTAATAGCAGAAGGAACAATAGAATCAGTATTATGAGTATTAATAATACAAATGGCATATTTAGTATAAATATCAAATTTGCTTCTGTCAATTCTAAAAACATTGGGAGTTAAATTATTAAGAAATTGTTGATTAACTTCGTTATCTAAAAGAACCCAAGTATTATTTAAAGAATAACCAAATAATTTAAAATCTCTGATAGAATTGACTAAATTATTATAATTAACATAAATAGCATACATATTAAGAACAAAACGTTGACCTAAATCAATAATAATATAAGCACCACAACGAGTAATTAAATTTGGATCATTATAAAGATATTTATCGGCACCATAAGAGGTATTAATATAACTTCTAAAATTAGCTTGAGATAACCAAAAATTAGTTTTAGATTTATTAAAAATATTATAAACTTTTCTGGTAATATCAGTATTATCATCATTTCTATCAACTTCTAAATTAATATTAAAACCACTATTAAGCCTAACAGAATAATTAATGATACCAGAATTAACACTATGAACAGTTGAAATAATATTATCATTAAAACCCGGAACTTTAATAATTAATTTAAAAATATCATCAGCAATTTCTCTATTATTAACAGTAATTCTATTAAATTTATAATTACTAGTTATGATATTATTGCCAATAAATAAATTAGAAGTAATATTAAAACTGTTAATTTTGAGATTAGAATTACAAAAAGCAAAATTATCATTGGTATTAAAATTGAATAATTGCAAAACATTACTTATATTATCAGTTCTAACAGTAGTAGTAGTTTGTAATTGATTATTATTATTAATAATAAGAATAGAATTAGGTGTTAAATGAATATTATTAAGATTAGATAAATTATTTTTGTTAATGGAAAAAGCTTCAAAAAGATTATTACTTGAAATAAGGATAGAACTAGTAAGTTTTGAATTAAAATTAATATTACTAATGAGACTAGAAGAAACATCAATAGTATTAATATAACCATTATTATCAGAAACTAAAACTTTATTAGCATTTAAATTTTTAAGATTACCTAAAATATTAGATGAAATACCACTATCAGAAATAATTTTATTGGAATTAATCATGAGAAGATTATTGGAAATAAAAGAAGGATTATTAAGAATTAAATTAGAAATAGATAAATTAGAATAATAAGAATTATCTTTATTAAGAATAATAGATGATAAAAGATTTGCTTTAAAAAAATTTGTATTTCCTAAAACTTCATTAACAGTAGGAGGAAAAAATTCGATATCAGTGCTAGAAGATGTATTTAAGGCATCAATAAAAATAAGATTATTAACAAAATCACGAGTGGATGAAATAACTTGTGTTTTAGTTAAATCAAGTAAATCATTATATTTAATATAAAATTTGATGGAAGTTTTAGTAGATAAAATAGTATCATAAACATAAACAATTTCAACAATTCTTTGAATAACATTAGTATTATCAAGAGAAGTTTCCCAATATACATTTAAAAAACTATTGGAAACATAAGAATAACCATAAATATTAATAGTTTGAAAATAATATTTATCTAATTCATATAAATAAACACTTAAATTAAAATAATTTTTAATATTATTAGAAAAAGTAATTTTTCCAATATAAACATATGAAGAAGAATAATTAAAAATAGAATTATTAACAACAATTCTATTATTTATAGAACGATGTTTGTATGCAATATCACCATAAACTTCTAGATATGAATTAGCAATATTACTATTAATAGCAAGTTTAGTAACAATATTTGAATCTAAATAACCAGTACCATTATTATTATTCCAAAAGATACCATATTTAGTTCTAAAACTTTCAACAGCTTGAGCAATAATAAGATTATTTAAATCAACTTGAGTAGTAATAGGAATATCATTAATTAATAAAGTTTTTGTATTTAAGGAAGAAATATTATATAAATTATTATTGCAAATTTTTATTTTAGTGTCAAGATTAAGAATAGGACTACTAAAAACTTTTAATTCATAAATTTTAAAAGATTGAAATGAATTAATATTTAAATCAATATTAATTTTTGTAATTACAATAGTCATATAAAGATAAAAAGTAGTATTGTTTCTAAAATAAAATTCGGCACTGGTTATAATAGTATTAACAACTAAAATTTTAATCCAATTTATATTATCATTAGAAACATACACATCAAAAAATACAGGGTCACTAATATTTGAAATGGAATTGACAGCAAAACCAATAGGAATAATAGCATAAGGAAATTTTATTTTTATCCAATGCCCATAACTTTCTTGAAATTTATAGGTATTATCATCAGTTCTGGAAAGACCAGTAATAGGACTATAAACATTTGCAGACATCCAATAACTAGTTAAATCTAAATCAAAACATCTGGAAAAATCAAATAAAGAAATAGTACTGGGTTCAATAAAAGTATATTCATCAAGTAATGTATAATAATTGGGAAAAACAGATGAATTATAATTTTTAATAATTTGTGTGTCAATACAATCAACATCAATAATATTACTACTATAAACTAAACCATTATCTCTAGAATTATTGGGATTATAAATTTTAATAGAATTATTAGATAATCCCGCATAATAAATAAAATTATTTACATTAGAAAATTGAATAAATGCTCTGTCATAAATACTATCAAATTTAGCTAATATTAAATTTTGTAAATTATCAGTTCTTAATTGAAGAAGAACCATGTTATTGTCTATTAATTTAAATATTTATTTTTAAATCAATAAAAAAAATTGAATTTATTCTTTATTTTCTTTTGAAACCTTCCATCTTTGGGCAGCAATACGCATATAATCTTTTGGATCAACATCAGGAAGACCTTCAGCTTTGATTTTTTCGATTTCAGCTTTTACAAAAAGATTATATGCACTAGGTGGTTTTTTTTCACCTGAAGAACTTCTTTTTTTATTACCATAAACTTCTTTATAAACACCTTCAAGAATTTTAGTTAAATCTTTGATTGAATAATCATTTGTAGTATCAATTGAAGATTTAAACTTATCGACTACTTGATTAACTTTTGATGCACTCATTTTTATTTATATTATTTGCTTTAATGCTTAAATACTTTTAATTTTAATTGGATATAAGAAAAAAAATGATATTTAAATAATAAAAAAGAAATTAAAAAAAGAATGGCTGTTTATCAAGATTGGGATGAAGTAGTATTAAGAAAACCTAAAAAAATTATTTCATCTAATACTCCTAAACCAAAAGTAATTGAAGATGATGGTGAAATGCCTGAAAAGTTAAAGACTTATAGTAAAGAATTATCAATTGCCTTACAATCTGCAAGACAGGCTAAAGGTCTTTCACAATCAGATTTGGCAAAGAAATTTAATATTCAACCATCAATTATTAATGATATTGAGAGTGGAAAAGCAATTTATAATAAAAAAACTTATTCTTCATTAATGAGGTCATTAGGTGTTGATGTTAAAGCAATGAAATTACCACCTAATTAATAAATGACCATTTTTGTCCATTAGTTGTTGCTAATTTATAAGTATATAAATAATCACCAGTTTTATTACCAGTTTGTTTATAATCTAATAAATCAGTTGCAAAATCCCAACTTTTACCATTATTTTTAGAAACTGCCATTTGAGGATAAATAACTAAATCATTTTTAGCAATAAAAATAGAATTATTACAACCCTTAAGTTTATTAACTTTAATGGGAAAATTATTATTGAGAATTGCTTCAATAATTTCTTTTAAACAAACATTTCTACTATTATCATCACGTGTTTTACTATAATTACTAATAATAATATTTTTAATTTCAACAATACCATCATAAAATTTATTTTTAATTTTAATAACTTCATTATCGTTTTTTTTATAACTTTCTTTAAGTTCAACACTTAAAATTGGTGTAATTACAATAATTTTAATACTGGTAATTTTATTTTTATATTCAATATCAGTTTTATTATAATTAATAATATTATCGATTGATTTATAAATAATATTATTAAGTTCCTTTATTTGTTTTTTATCTCCATTATTTTTATAAATAATATTAATTAAGTCAAATGAATTATAAATATTATTAAAATCATCTTGAATTAGATTAATAACTTCTTTATCTTTATGAAGTGAAATAGTTGTTGTAGGTTGAAAAGTAGTTGCAGGTAATCCCATTTCAACACCTTTAATTTGAAATTTATTATCATCAGATTTAATATTGGAAGTTAATTTATTATTAATTTTTTTTATTTTTTCATTAAAAGTATACATTAAACTGTTGATTTGTGTAATATCATTTATCTCAAATGCTCGTTTTAAAGTAGTATTTAAAATTAAAATAATACCTGAAGAATTTAAATCTTCATGAGTAGTAATTTTTAATAATGAATTATAAATAGTTTGAGTTAAATTATCAATTTGATTTTTAACAATTGCTAAATTAATAGTTTTATTTAAATAAACATCACCATAAAGTTCAGTTAATTTTTTAAAATCTTCTTTAATATTACTAATAATAATAGAAAAATCATGATAAGTACTATTAAAAGAATAATCAACTAAAAATTCAATTTTATTAATAACAATATTAAATTCATTAATATTAGGTTTATCAATTAATGGAATCAATTCATTTTGATAAATATTATTTAATTTATATTTATCATAATTATTAACAAGTGATTGTTCAATATTTTTAATAGATACATCAATTTTATTTTTTATATTTTTAATATTCAAATCAATAGTTTCTTTAATTAACAAATTATAATTTTTTTTTATATCAGCTATTTCCTGTTTAGGATTAATATTTGAAAAACATTCGAAATTTTTATTAAAATAATAAATTAATATTAATACTATTATAATAACAACAATCATACCAAGTAATTCCATTTCTTTATATCTATTTTATTAATAGTTTTAATTCTTTAATTGCTTCTATAATCAACCCCATTAAATTTCCATATGCAATATTAAGTAATCCATTTTCATCTTCAAAAACAGCTTCTGGAATGACTTCTCTAACTTCTTGAGCAATTAATCCAGTTTCTCTATTTAATGTATCAAGTTTATTATAAGTAATTCCATTTAATCTTGTTATTTTATCTAATGCACTTTCAATTTTAGTTATATTAGTTTTAATACGAATATCAGATGAAGACATAACAGCACCATCAACTTTAATATTACCAAAAACTCTTAATCTATAATTTAAACTATTATTAACATATGTAGTTATATTATTAATTGCAAGATTACTTGAAGAAATAATTGTTCCATCGATATTAATAGTAGGATATTGAACATTTGGTGTATAATTAAAACTAACAACATTACTAAAATTAGTGAAAGAATTATCTAAATATTTACAAGCAAGAATAGTAGGGTCTCTTGTATTCCAAACTCCAAAATTACCATTACTCATTCCCATTCTATAAACAATATCAGTTCCATTATAATGCATAAGAGCAGAATTAGTAATAGATTTTAAGGTAATAAAATTATCATTATTTGTATAATTATTAATTTCAAAAAGATTATTAGATGAATAAATATCACCTCTATTAATAATAACACCACCCTTATTAATAATAGATGGATTTAAGAAAATATTGGAACTATTTAAAGAAATATTATTTTTTTGAATATAAAAATTACTTTGTGTAAGATTACTATAAACAGAAGTTAAAGTATTACCACCAGATTTACTGAAAATATCGCCTGTAAAATAAATATTTTTAATATTTAAAGAACCATTAGCATCAATATTACCATTACTATCAAGAGAAAGTAATTTATTATTATCAAGATGAATTTCATAATTATTATTATAACTATAAAATTTATGAGGAGGTGAATATTTAGAATTAATATAATTTTTAAGTATTAAATGAGGTTGAAATTTAGAAATCATAATTGGTAAAGGAATTAATAATTTTTCATTAGCAAAAGAATAAGTATCAAAATAATTATTTTTAGTAAATGTTAAAACTGCATTCAAAACATTAATATTATTAATTTCAACTGGATAAATCTTTTGAATTATATGAGTTGATAATTTATTTTTACTAATAGCTGAAGAAGCATCAATTGGTAATAATGGATTACCTAAAATAGAAGTTGTTAAATAAGAATTACTATTATTTAAAATAACATTGCTATTTTGAACTGAAACTATATCTAATTGATTAGTATAATTGTTGAAGAAATTTTTTGGAATTATAATTTCATTTCTATAATTATAATTATAATTAATATTAAAATTAACAGCATCAAATGTAATATCAGGATTTGGAAAATAATAAATTTTATTACTGGTATTGAAATAATAATTACTATTATTACTAGCAATCATAAATTGACTATTAATTGTTTTTATACTATAATCAGCAGAACGATTATTTTTAACATTAAGAATAGTTCTTAAAGTAAGATTAGAATATCTATTATTATTAAAATTTGAATAAAAATTAGAACTTTCAATTATACTATTAATTTGTAATTGATCAGGTTCTTTTGTGCTAGGAATTTTATAATTTAAATTTAATTGAATACCATCAATATTATAATTAATAGGTAAAATATTACTAGTTTTTACAAAAGCAGAAACATTAGGATTATAACTTTTAAAAGTAGGAATAATAGAAATTAATTTATCATCAATAGAAACATTTTCCAAATATTTAAAATCACTAATAATATTATTTGCAATAAAATTAAAATTAATTAATTTAAAATTATTAAATGTAACATTACAATTATTAATATTATAATTAATTAATGGATTATTATTAATATCAACAGTAGGTAAATTACTATCATCAATTTTATAAATTAATCTTGAAATATTAGTATCAAAATTATCATCATAACTATCATAATGTGTATCTGTAATATTAGGTTTTATATTACTGAAGAAATTAGTAATATATCCTGTAGTATCAAATGAATTTGTAGGTGTAGAATAATCATTATAATAGAAATTAGTAAATTCAGCACAACTTTTATTTAAATTTGCATTTAAATTAAATGAACTATTATTATTACTTGAAAAACTATAATTATTTAAAATAAAATTACCATTACTACTAATATTAATTAAACTATTACTATTATAAGATAAATCAATTTTATTATCAAATCCAAAATTCCAATTATTACTAGTGTTAATAATACCAATTTTAACAGCTTTAGAATTATTTGTTAATTTTAATAAATAATCAAAATCATCATTAATATTAACTGCTGTATCTGGATTTTCAATAGTAGTTACAGTATAAAAAGTTTTATTACCAATATTAATTTGATTTTTTTCACCACTATTAATACAAGTAATAAATGGTTTTTTATCATTTGGACTAATATCAAATATAGTTTTATCTTCATAACCTTTAATAGCAATTTGAACCTTATTTTTAATAGTTCCACTATCACTATCATCAGCTAAAACACCCAATTCAATAATAGCAATATCAGGTCTAGCAGTATAATTTTTAAAAGATTTATTATAAAATTTAGTGACTACGGGTGCGATGGTTTCATTAACATAATCTTTATTATTATAAATAAAAACAGGTGAATTATTATTATCAACTTCAGTGTTATTAATTTTTGTAAAAATCCAATCATCTTTATAAAAACCAAAAACAGTTGATTTATTAACTAAAATTCCAGTTTTATTAGCAATCATACTGATATCATTAATTTTATCGGTATAAATTGTATTATTAGTTCTTGGAATTTCTTGCATCATTGCAGGATTTGAAAAACTACCAACAATAACACCATTAATTTTATAAGTTGAATTTTCACCAATTAAATTAAGATTACCTTGAATATCAACATTACCTTTAATTGAAACAGTTGTATTTTTATCATAATTATAATCAACTTGAGGATTATTAATATCAATAAAATATTTTTTATTAACATCATTATAATAAAAATTCATAGCACTATGTGTAGGATTAACTGAATTATCAGTATAACCAATTTGAAAAACACCTGCAATATTATCTTTAGCTTTATGATTTTTATAAATAAACCATTTATAATTATTTCTATTTAAAATAGGAATAGGCATATCATAATCACAAAAATCAATACCAGTATATAAAGCATCATTATTAAAACCACCACCTCTAACACCACGATAAAGTCTAATAATAGAATTATTATTAATATTTGTATTTGTATTACGAACTTGGAGAGGTATAGGATAATTATTATTTGTCTGAATAACACCAATACCAATATTATTATTAATAGATGAAATATTAAATGTTGGATAATCTATAAATGTTGATAATTTATTATCACCTTGAAAATAACCATCATAAGAATTAATACCACCTGTTAAATTAACAGTTTTTGTATTATTATAAATTTCATTATCATTAAGATTAATATTAAGATTATTAACTTTAAGAATAGAGGAATTATTAACTATGTAAATAGGATTTATTTTATATTCTGTATTATTTCTTTTAATATAATAATCAATTGTTGTTAAATCACCAATAATATCAAGTGTTCTGTTAGGCATATTAGTATTAATACCAATTCGATTATTTTCCATAATTGCTAAAGTGGGTGTAAGAGTTTTAAAACCATGACAACCATCTTTATCTTTTCCAGGGTAAAAATAAATATTATGCCATCTAATATTTTTTTGAGTAAGAAAAATAAGACTATTATCAATATTTCCATTTAAACTATTTAAAACAGAATGACCAATATAAACTTTACTACTATCTGTGGTAATTCCTGATAAATCATTCATATAAATTTCAAATCTTTCTTGTTTTCTTTTTATGATGTTAAATTGATGATCATAATTATCAGTTGAATAAATACCAGTTCCAAATCTACCTGAAATATTTAAATTAGAACCAAAATCATAATTAAGTCCATTTTTAGCATATTCTAAATTAGAAGTATTAACTCTATAACCATTAACAAATAAATCATTTGAAACATTTAAACTTTTATTAATGGAAATTTCATCATTAAAAATTGTATTATTATTAAAATAAGCAGTTTTATTAAAAGTTGCTTCACCATTAATAGTAGTTTTACAAGCAATTAAATTATCAGTTGTTAAAGTATTTTTTATTACAGCTGAACTATGAACAGTTAATAAATAATTACTGGTTTCTTTACCAATATTTATATTTGAATTAAAAGTAAATTCAGCCTTTGCAAATTCACCACCTCTAATTTGATTTGCATCCAATGTAAGCCCATTTTTTCTGATATAAATATTATCTAAATGTAAATTACTATTTAAAAAATAATCATATGTATATATATTACTTGCATATAAAGTACCATTAACATATAATTGAGGTTTAATAAATTTACTATTAGAATTTAATAATAAATCACAAACATTTTTATTAATATTAACAGTTCTATTTGCATCAATAGACATTTCAGGATAATTAGAAGTTTCTTTATATATGGGTAATCCTAAACCAGCTGAATATAAATCATTTAATTGAGTTGAATTTTTAGAAATATGAAATTCAAGAGGCATACCATAAGTAGTAGTAATATTAGCTGGTGTATATTGATTATAACCTAACATTCCAAAACAGAATTTTGAAGGTTCAAAATCATTATTAATATTATTATAAATAGCAAATTGAATATTACTTGCAAATCCATTAGGACTATCACTTATTTTAAGGGGATGAAAATTGGAATATGTGGAAGCATAATTACCAATAGATAAATAAGAAGGTGTATAAATAACTTTATTATAATTATTTGCATATCCATTATAAAAAAGAAGATTAGAATTAACAGATTTAATTAAATTACTTAAATTCTCATTTGTAATATTACTATTGAGAGTAAAATTTTCAAATTCAAAACTTTTAGCTGAAACTGTTCCTTTGCAAATAATATTATTATTTACTAAAAGACCAGCTGTTGTATCACGCATTTCTCTTCTAGTAGCATTAATACCAACACCATTATTATTAACTATCATATTATATTCATTATCAATTGTATTATCAGGTGTAATATTATTTCTTTGACCAACAACCAGATATTCATTGAGTTTTAAATCTAATTTATATAAATTGCTTAAATTAATAAGCCCAACTCCAATATTTTCAATATATATTTGGTTAGTATCCATTATTATTATCTTATATAATTGATTTTATTATTTAAGTCTTTAATAGCTTCAATTAAATATCCAATAATTGATAAATAATTAACATTTTTAAAACCATTATTATTAGTTTCAACAATTTCAGGCATAATTTTTTCAATTTCTTGAGCAATTACACCAATTTGTGGTTTATTACTATCATCAATATAATTAAAGGATACACCTCTACAATTAATAATTTTATCTAAAGCATTATCAATGGTTTTAATATTTGTTTTTATTTTTTCATCAGAAGTTGTAAATATATTACCTGTAATTCCTATATTTCCATAAACATTTAATGGATATTCTGTAATCATAGGTAATCCATCAAAAGAATTAATAATATTACCAATTACAACTTTATTATTAAATTTAGCATTAGAATTTACATATAATGAATAATTAGTTGTTTCAAAATTAGATTGACCTATTATAATTTTTCCATTTGTATTTAATGAATTTCCAACAGTTAAATTAGATTGAATAGTAATTAAACCATTCTTTTCAATTTTTAATAATTCATTTCTAATTCCATCTAATTCATAATTAAAACTATGAATTGGATTATTATTACCACAAGTAGTATAAAAAATACTACCAGAAGATAATGAAACATCTGCTAATGGTGAAATTAATCTAATTTTAGTATTATTACTATCAGTATCAGTAGTTCCAATTTGAGAAAAATAATTATCATTAATATTAGCTAAAGAGGTTAAACGTAATAAATTGGCATTTTTACCAACATAAAGATGACTTTTAGGATTAGTATTACCAATACCTAAATAACTATCACCATTATTAAAATAAATAATAGATGGATTATTATTTGAATTCCAAAAATTAATAGAAGATGAAGCAGTAGATACTAGTTGTGCAGTATTCAAACTTAATGTTCCACTAGGTTGAATATAAAATCCTACTGAATTATCAATATTTAACCATGAAGAAGGTAATTTATAAACAAGTGGATTATTAACAACATTAGATAAATTAACATTTGTTATTTTATCTCCATTACCAGATATAATACCAGCAACATTTATATTAGAATTAAAAAATGCATTAGAAGCAACAAAAAGACTATAACTGTTTTTATTGAAATTTAAATTTGGATTAGGGTTATTACTACCAATTGCAACAGCACCATTTATAAATACTTTTTCATTAAAATTGGGTAAATAATTATTACTATTAACAGTTATAAAATCATTAATATATAAATTACAAGTATAAAATGAATTAGTATTACCAATACTAATAGTTGCTGGAATTTGAGTAATGGTTCCAGTAAAACTTAATTGTTTTTGAGGATTAATAAATAAACCTGCATTTGGATCTAATGCTAATTCAAATTCATTATTTGTATTAGTAGTTAAACATGAATTTGTATTTGTTTTAATCCAATTTGCAGGCATTTTATATAATAATGGATTATTGGAAACATTAGATAAATAGTTACTACCAATCATAAAACCTGAAATATAAACATCAGAATTGAAAGTGATTTGTTTAGAATTAGTATTAAAAATTAAATTTGATGGAGTTGCAGATAAAGATAAATTTAAATTTGAATTACGAAAAACAGCAATATTACTGGAATTAGTATAAACATCTAGAGAATGATTAAATAATGAATTATTGGAACTATTACCAATTGTGGTTTTACCATTCATAATAATATTGCCAATTAAAGAAGAAGGTTGGGAAGCAATACCTAAATTATTCAAATATAAATCTCTAAAAATTCCATTATCTCCCATAGCAGAAATATGTGGATTTGTATTAAAATTTCCAATAGTAATAAAATCAGATGAAAATGTATCTTTAAAAATAGCAGTGCGCCATGATGATGGATTATTATTAAAAACTGATAAACGGGTATTAGGAATAAAAGAAGAACCAATGCCTAAATTCAATTTTTCTGAATCAAAATTTAAACCTTGCCCTATTGTTTTTAATGAACCAGACATAATTATTATAATTATATAATAAAAGAATAATAATAAAAAAAATAAAAAATTATTTTATTGTTAAACCTCTATTGATTATATTATTTTGTTGTTTATTACCATGTTTAGTGCTAATAGAATTATTATAATCAAATACTATTATAAAAAATACATCTTTAAAGAAATCAACAAATTTTAAAAATTGATCTTGATAATCTTGTGCAGATATATTTTGAGTAAATTTAGGTTCAAATACCAAAAAATTTCCTATTTGATTAGAAACATTTATTTTCTTAACATTATCAATATAATATACTTTATCAGTTCCTGAATTAGTATTAATAAATTGTAAATTTGCATATATTAGAAATAATGCATTTATTAAATCTTTTTCATCATTAGTAATTGTGTTTTGTTTAGTACTAAATATAATTTTTGAATATCTATTAAAAAAATGATTTTTATTAAATTTTTGTGAACTTAAAGTTTCATACAACTGATATAAAGTTTGTAAATATTTAGCATTTATTTTATTAGTGTGATAAATAGCTTGTGTTGAATCAATAAAACAATCATTTATAAATTGTTTAACAATTGCATCAGTAATAGCTTTATTTGTTGTAAAATCATATGTAGCTGATTGTAATCTATTTAAAATTTGTGCATCATAGAATTGATTTGTTGTAATATTATCTTTATTAGCGTTAATATCACGTATAGCATCATTTTTTGCTCTTTCTAAATGTGCTATAATAATTTTAATATTTTTAACTATATTACTAATTTTTGTAGCATCATTCATTATAGCAGTCATATCAGCTACGAATTTTTGAACATTTCCTTGAGTTTGTTGTCCAGTTGTTGGTGCTTGTTGTCCTGTAGCTTGAGCTTGTTTTTGTTTTTTAGAACCAGATTGTTTTTGAGATGCAATATTATTTAATTTTTCATAAAGTTGTTTAAATTTCATGGTATTTTTAGCAAAAAATTTAATTAAATAATCTAATAAAGGATATGGTTTAGTTTTTTCAAAAAATAGTAAAAATTTATGTTTTTTAATTAAATAATTTTCATCTAATTCATTTGGAAACATTTTATCATATTTTTTAGCAATATATATTAAGATATCTTGTGAAATATTATTATATTTCAAATCTTTAGGAGTATCAAGAAAATTTTTAAAAATTTGTTTTTTACAAATATTAAAATTATCTTTCAATTGTTTATCATCAAATAAATTTTTAATGTGTTTATAATTTTCTTCCTTAATTTTATAAATATAATATTTACGCCCATTATTATTTTTTTCTTCAATAATAAAATCTACTTTATTATCATCATATAAATCTCTAACAATATTCATTAAATATTCAATATTTGCAATTTCATCAGGATTAAATGTAAGAGTATCAATAACTAAATATCTATTAGAATTTATTAATTCAGTAGCAGTTGCAAAATTAAATTTAATTTTATATATTTCATCAATTTTATTAATTAAATCATATAATTTATCTTTATGACTAATAAAATATTTATAACATAATTCATCATTAAAATTAGCAATATCAGTATATTTATCAATTTTTAAATAACTGTAACATTCTTTGATATTTTTAAATTCTTTTTTATCAATTTTCCACCATCCATTTTCACCATATGTGCATGAGATAATCATAAAATTTTTATAAAATTGTTTGGTGAAATATTTATCTTTTACAAAATCTTCTTTTTTATTATTACAAATATAATATAATTTAATAACATTTTCTAATTTATCTTTTAAGAATTTTAATTTTTCATCATTGTTAAACATATTAACAGGTAAAATTTCATTTGGAAAAAAAATATCATATGCATTCATAATATAATCCAAAACATCTGTAGTTATTAATTTATTATCTATTTTAACAGTATCTTTATCTATTTTAAAATAATCAGTAAAAAAATCTTTTGAAAAAGTTATTTTTTTAATTTTTTCAATTTTATCCACAAATTTATCTTTAAATTGTTTATTATTAAAAAAATTTATAATTTTAGCAACATTAAAATTAGTAAAAGATAAAATAGTATTAATATCATCATATGGAAACATGAGATTATAATAAAAACCAACAGTATATAAAAAATTTACATCATTTATTTTAGTATGATCATTTTTAAAATCATTAAATAAAGGTTCTTTTTTAATATCACTTAAAAAAGAAATAGAATTTTTAATATCATCTTTATATTTACAAAAAAAGATTTGTGTTTGTTCACGTCGAAGTTTTGAAAAACCAACAGGTAAGACTTCAACTTTATAATCATAAAATAAGGAATATAAATCAATTAATGCTTCAAAATCTGATGAAGAAATATCATACCAAAAATTAGAATGTTTACAAGAATTATATAAAAGATATTGAAAAACATTTTTTGAAAATATATCATTTAATTTAATACCATTTACAATTTCATAAATATTTTTAATTTTATTTTTATGCGTAATAAAAATTTCAAATATATTTTGTCTTTCAATTTTAGATAATTTAAAATTATTTCTGAAAAAGAAATTATGGATACCATAAATACTATAGAGATTATTATTTGGACTTCCCCAATTTGTAAAATAAGGTTTAAAAGAATATTTTGCATAAATATTATAAAATAAATTACCAAGTTTTCCTAAAAAATTAGGATAAAAAATTAATAATAATTTATATATTTCAATTAAATTTTTAGCTGGTATATTTTTATGAAATGCATCATAATCTTGTTTACTTATAGCATCAATTAATTTATTATAAATTTCATCATCAAAATGATTATTAAAACAATAATAAAATTTATATAATTCATATGATCTATAATTACTTATCCATGGATTAAAATAATTATATAAATCATTAAAAAGTTGTTCACTATTACTATTAAAAATATTAATATTTTTTCTTTCCTTTAATTCATTTGGAAAATATAAATCATAATAAAATGCAACTTTTCTAATTTCATTTGGTGAAACATCAGTTTCAATACTTAACCAATAATTTTTATAAAAATTTCCTATTTTACTTACATTATAACTATTAAATTTATAAAATAATCTATTATCAAATTCAAAATCATCCATATGTTAGTCTAATAAATATAAATAAAAAAACAATTTTAATTGTCTTCAATAGGTCCCACTAATTCTTTTTCAAAATGAGGATTTTTAATCATATATGGAATTGTAGGCATAATAATATTATAAACTTCATTTATTTCATAATGTTTACTAAATGTTAAATTATAAGAACCTGTTAAATTCCAATTATAACGAATAAGAACATAATAATTATTAATTTTAATAATTGAATATCCATTAAATCTGTCTTCAAATTCAATTAATTCACAATTAAAATTTTCAATAATTCCATCAACTAAAATTTTAAAATCTTCAGTTGGTTGAAAATTATGAATTGTAATAATTGATACTGGAATATTATAATTAATTAATCCATTCATAGTAATAATTACATTTCCCAAATTTGTCATTATTATTTAAATTTAAATAATAAAAATAAAATCATTTTTTAATAATTAATTAAAAATAAATAATACAAAATTATCTTTTTCTATTTTTCTTTAAATCCTTTTCTTTATATTTAATGATATCACCAAAATTTTTAATTAAATCATTAAATTTAATTAAATTTTCATCTTGAATTTCTGTTTTTTTATTATTTGTAAATAAACATAAATCAATAGCTTCTTCAGGAGATATAAGTTCATCAGTTTTTTTAGTTTTTTTGGTTAAATTTTTAAGATTTTTAATGATTTCTTTTGATTTTTCAATATCATTATTATTACTTAAATAATCTTCAATATCTTCAATATAGTTATTAATTATATTATAAGATTTATTTAAATTTAAATTACCATTTGTATTAGAATTAACTTCTTTAATATAAATTACAGGATATGCAAATTGTCTAACATCTTTTTCTCGATTAAGATAGGAAATATAACCAGTTATTTTATCTAAAAATTCTTTATTTTTATTAAATTTATAAGTTTCTAAATCTAAATATTCTTTTTTAAAATCTTCAAAATTTTCCGGAAAATAATCATCTTCTCTTAAAAGATTTAAAAGTTTAAATAATTGCATTGGATCTGTTGTATATGGAGTAGCAGACATTAAAATTAATTTACAACTATCTTTTCCAGAAATTTTATAGGAATTATAAATAGCATTTTTAAGGGCATTTATATCTGGTCTTTCCGTTGCAGGTGTATCTTCAGAATATAATTTATGAGCTTCATCAATAATAATTAAAGTTTTTTTAAATGGGTCTTGGATACCATTTCTTTTAACCATTTCATCATAATAAACATTTTTTTTACTAATAAGATTGGTAAATTGTTTATAACTAATTGGTTCAATCCATCTATTATTAACATATTTTAATTTAGAAGCAATACCGTCAGGATCTTCAGGAATAAATACACCTTTATTTAATTTTTCTTTAATGGTATGAGAACAAACTAATTTAAAAACATTTTTCCAAACTTCAGATTTTAAAGTATGCCTTGTAACCCATAAAATAGTATAATTATCTTTTTCAAATGAATTAGAAGCAGTTGCAATAGCAGAACAAGTTTTACCTGTTCCTACGGAATGCCAAAATAAAATTCCTTTATATGAACTAGTAGAAGTAAAAAAATTACTTACAAATTCTTGACTGTTACCTAAAGTAATAATTCTATTTTTTTTGTTTTCTTTTTCATTAACAACACAATCATTTTTTAATTCTATATCTGTCCATTTTAAATTATTGAATTTTTTGCGAATAAATAATCGCATAGTTAAAAAATCCATTTTATAATTTAAATTCATTGATTTAATTTTTTTGATATTAATAAATTTTCTAGTTTTCTTTTGAATATTGCCACCAAAATTTAAATAAGCCTGTTTTAATAATTTAAAATCATTATTATTAGTTTTTTCAAGAGATAAATATGGATCAATTAATTTAAAATCTTTAAAATTTTCATAATAATTAAAAATTTCTTTATTTTTAAGATTATCTTCTTTTTCATATCCAAATTCATGAATAGCTTTATTAATTTCATAATCAACAGCACCAAATCTACATATATTTTCTAAATCAGCTGAAAATTTAAATAAATTAATATCAATATTACTTTCTTTAATATATAATTGAAATGCATCTTTGTTTCCATATTTATTTTCATCAACTATTAATTTATATTTAAAAACATGAAGGGGCCACCCTAATTGAGGATGAAAAGTTAATCCTTTTTGACCACAATGACGAGTTCCACGACCTATTGCTTGAATTTCATCAGATTTAGAAATCAAATCATCAACTAAATGAATATATTTTACATCAAAAACATCAATTCCTTCTTTATAACCTGAATCAATTAATAGAAATCTAACATTTTTACCATAAATATTATCAGGTCTAGCATTAAAATATTCATCAAGAATTTTTTTTTTTAATTTAATTGGAAATGTTTGTTTATCATAAACGGGTAAACTAGATAATAAAGCAAAATTATTATTACCTTCAGGAATTTTAATATTAAGAGATTTATCATAAATATTAGACATACCAAATGCAGTAAGAGCCGAAGCAACTAATTTAATACCAGCAATAGATGCTTTAACATCACTATAAATAATATGTTTAAAATATGTTCCATATTTATCAAAATCATTTTTATCAAGTTCATTAATATTATTAATTAATTCCATTAATTTAGGACAAGTAATAGGTAAAGCTTCTTTAACTTTAGTAGAATTAAAACTAGATTTATCAAATTTAAAAAAATCTTTTTGACTACTAATATTAATTGCTTTTCTAATACATTCAGCTCTTTTTGCTTTCATTCTATTATTATTAATAATTTTTATATTTAAAGGAAAAATAAATTAAAAAAATATGTTAATTCATACAATAGGTGATAGTCATTCATATCATGGATGGAATGGAATAAAAAATCATTTTTTAGGTCCTATGTTATGTTATAGTTTTGGTAAAGAAAAATTAAATAGAATTGATATTCGTAATTTTAATATTAAAGATGGAGATACAATTATTTTTTCTTTAGGAGAAATTGATTGTAGATGTCATATTCATAAACATATAACAAATACAATAACATATGAAAATATAATTGATAATATAATTAATGATTATTTTGCTGGAATAGAATTAAATTTAAATATATCACAACTTAAACTTAAAAATGTATGTGTTTATAATATTGTACCACCAATTGAAAAATATAAAATAACAGAAAATCCAGAATATCCTCATTTAGGAACAGATGAAGAACGTAAAAAATATGTATTATATTTTAATAAAAAACTAAAAGAAAAATGTAACGAAAAAAATTATATATTTTTTGATATATATAATTATTATGTAAATGAAAAAGGATTTTTAAATGATGAATTAAGTGATGGAATTGTTCATATTCGTGAAACAAAATATATAAGTAATTTTATAAATAAAAATTTACTTGATTAAATTAAATTCTTTTTTTAATTCAGGTTCATTTGGAGTTTCTAATATTAAAATTATTTCTTTATTAACTTTCTTAAAATTATTTAAGAAATCTAATATATCATCTAATTTAATATGACCATGTGTTATAATATCATGTCTATCCAAATTACTTTTTTTAGGATTTTTACTATTATTAATATGAATAACTTGAATATCCTTAAGATTTTTATTTTTTTTAGTTAATTCAAATATTTCATTTAATTCAAATCCACTAGCCCAAACATGACATGTATCTATACAAATTTTAATAAATTCTTTTTGTTTATCATTAAATAAATTATAGAAATCTAAAAATTCTTGATATAATGATAATAATTCTGTTCCTTGACCAGTTGATGTTTCTAAAATAATTTTAGAATTCCATTTATTTCTTTCAATTTCATTAATTATAAAATCCAATGCTAATTTCATATTTTTAATACCATCAATTGGCATTTGATTTGTATATTTTCCACAATGAACTACACAACCTACAGAACCAATTAAATGTGCTATTTCCAATTCATGTAAAACTAATTTAATCCAATAACAATCTTTAATTTCCATTGTTCTTTTATTTATCATAAATGGAGTTGCTAAATTAATCGTATACGGATTATGTATAACCAATTGAAAATTATTTGATTTAAGGAAATTCTTTAAATCACTGGAACTTTCACCAAAAAATTTTTGATTTAAAGGAGAAATTTTAGTGCTTCTAGGATTAGAAGCGAATATTTGTAAAGCATTACCACCAGCATTTATAATAACTTCAATTGTATCAATTAATGTTTTTTCACGTGAAATATGCGCACCAATAAAAACCATATAATAATAACTATTATTAATAATATAATCATTTTTTATTTTTAATATGAATTATAGTGAATTTAAACTGGATGATAATGAATGTAAATTGGAATTATCAAAAATAACATCAAATGATGCTCAAGGAATATTAGAAGATTTTGAAATTTTAAATAAAAATTTGGATGAATATAAAAAGAAAATAGAGGATTTACAAGCACATAAAATATATTTTGATAATTATATTTCAAATTTACAAAATAATCATTTAAATGTAATGAATATTATAAATGATTATGATATTCAAGATAATAATAATGAATTAAATGAATTATTCATTAATTATAATAATAAAATGAAAAATAATTATGATAAATGGATTATTCAAAATTATACAGTAAAAATATTAGAATTTGAAAATACAATAGATATAATTGAAAAGAAAATAATTGAATTTAGAACATTATTTATATATATTATAAATAAAATTACTAAACCTCAATTGGATAATAAAAAACTTTGCCCAATTTGTTTTGAAAATGAAGTTGATATTTGTTTAAATCCTTGTGGTCATACTTTATGTAATAAATGTGTTATATCAAATAGAAGTAGATATACAAATGAAAAATGTTATTCATGTAGAGGAGTTATTCATGATTATATAAAAATTTATTTTTCATTATAAATATATATAAATCTAAATGGAATATAAAATTATGAAATAATAATGGTAATTTATTTAAATATCCCTTATTCATCTAAAAAAACAGCAAAAGAATATGGTGGATTATGGGATAAAAAAAAGAAATGTTGGTATTGTGAAGATGAAAATAATGAATTATGTAAATTATTTGAGGCAAATAAAGAAATAGAAATTATAGGTGAAGATAGAAATTTTGGTGGAAATGAATTATATATTGATATGATACCAAAAACTAGCTATTTTAAAAATGTAAGAAGTTTATTTAAAGAAAGTGATTGGAATTTAATAAGACATCATATATATGAACGCACTGGAAATCGTTGTGAATGTTGTGGATGTAAAAGAGGAAAATATTTGGAGGCACATGAAAGATGGATATTTAATTATGAAAATAAAACACAAAAATTAATAAGAATTATAGCATTATGTCGTTTATGTCATCAAACAACACATTATGGTCATTCGAGAGTATTTAAAGATATAAAAAAAATAAATGAACATTTAATGAAGGTTAGGAAATTTACAGAAGAAGATTTAAAAAATCATATTAAAGAAGCATATGCAATTTGGGAGGATAGAAATAAAATAAATTGGAATATAGATGTATCAATTATAAGTAATTCAGGATTTGAAATAATTTAATTTTTTCTGGTAATAAGTGTTCCAATAATATCAAAATTTTTACTAATAGTATTTATTTTTTCAATATTTATATTTTTAGATTTTAGAATTGTTTTAACATCTTTTAAATATTTTTTAATTTGTTGATTTTTATTTTTATCTTTTAAAATTTCAGGATTATTTATAATTTGTTCTACAATATCAAAAAATTTATTATATAAAATTTTACAATTTGTAAATATACATTTATTATGTTCATAAAGTAATTTATTTTTATAAACTTCAGTTAATAACTTTTTTTTCTTATTAATATCTCTTTCTAAAAGTGCGTTATTATATTGTTCTTTAATTTTTAAATTACTATTTATATTTTTATGTGTATGCATACATTTTTCTAAACTACAAGTAAATGTAGAAATTATCATACTCATTATATCCTTTAATAATTTATGATCCATTATCTATTATTTAATTTTATTTATAATTTTTCCAATCATTTCAGAATTTTTAATAATAGTATTTATAGTTTTAATATCTATTTTTTTAGATTTAAAAATTGTTTTTATATCTTTTAAATATTTATTTATTTTTTCTTTTTTAGTTTTGGAAAATTGAGGAATAATAATGATTTTTTCTATTTTATCTAAAAAACTATCATAAATAATTTTACAATTTTTAAATATACATTTATTATAATTATAAACTAATTTATTTTTATAAATTTCTGTTAACAATTTATCTTTTTTATTAACATTATTTTCAAACATTGCATTTTTAAATTTATTTTCAATTTTTAAATTATCATTGATTTTTTTTCTTGTTTCTTTACAATTATCAAATGCACACATTGCCATTGAAACTATTAATGTTTTTATTTCATTTAATAATTTAACATCCATTATTTTTCTAATAATACTATTTATTATTATTACCATTATTAGAATTATTAGAATTATTAGAATTATTAGAATTATTAGAATTATTAGAATTATTGCTATTATTACTAATATTATAATTATTTATATTTGAATTATTATTACTTGTAATTATATTATTATTGGAATTTGAATTATTGGAATTATTGGAATTATTGGAATTATTGGAATTATTGGAATTATTGGAATTTGAATTATTAGAATTATTGAAATTATTAGAATTATTGGAATTATTGGAATTATTGGAATTATTGGAATTATTGGAATTTGAATTTGAATTTGAATTATTGGAATTATTGGAATTATTGGAATTATTGGAATTTGAATTATTAGAAT